>ERZ808275.79-NODE-79-length-62701-cov-4.185598_pt1 | contig 62701 bp, 58 predicted proteins | sample MGYA00520894_ERZ808275 | MGnify/ENA primary metagenome ERZ808275 (study PRJEB31516, sample SAMN03275598) | gut metagenome | biome: mammalia-associated habitat; material: feces | host: Papio cynocephalus | place: Kenya | collected 2012-08-03 ... | reverse complement strand
CTCTTAATATCCTCGTGTTTATTTAATGTTTGTCGCAATCGGCAAACTTTTTTTTGAATGCGTGAGCCGGAGTGAAGCAACGCACACGGCGACGAGGAGTCGGCGGAGCAGTTGCGTAACTTAACGATAGCGACGTAGGATTGCAGGACGAAGTCCGAAACCCACAGGAGCAAAACAATCACAAAACTCGGAATTGCCGTTTAACGCGAGCGTAGGAAGCAATCGAAAGTTAGTCCGAAACTCACAAGAGCAAAATGAATACAAAACGCACTTGCTTTAGTGTTATAATTAGACCTATGAAAAAGATTAAAGTTCAAAGTCGTATATCGCCAATAACCTTTGGAATAGTATGCATATTTGGAATAGGAGTGTTAGTAGCATTCTTCTTTTTGTTTGCAAATGACATATCAACTACTTCTTCTAGAGTAAAATATGATTTAATTTGTTTAATAGGTTTAGTTGCTACAGCAATCGGTTTTGGCTTTAAGGAAGTTTTAAAAAACGATATTTACGTAGCAGAATTTATTTTTGCAAATGGTCAAATGCAAATCGTTTATAAAAAAAGAGATAAGGTCGTTAATGTTAAAACAATTAATTTAGCTGATATTACGAATTTTTCAATTAAAGCTAATATGAATTATATCTATCTAACTAGAGGAAGATGTTTAAATGTTGTTTATACAGTAATTATAAATTCAAAAACTCATGGTTTAGACACTTTTCATGTTGAACCGTCAAAGTTTACATGGGGTTGTGCTTACCAATTTTTGCTTGATATAATTTCTGTTTCAAAATATATCCCTAATTTTTCGTATACCGTTAATAGCGAAGATGAAGAACATAAAAAAGACATTGATTATTTTAAAGCTCATGGTAAAAGATTACCTCTTTCAAAAAGAAAACATGCAGGGCTTTTAATTTTTTTATATACAATCATAGGTATTTCATTACTTGTAATGGGTATTTCTTTTTTTTATATGTTTAGTTTTTCTTTTGGTATGAATTCAGAAAATCAAGAATATATTCAGAATTATAGAGATATTGATGATATGAGAAATTCTGGTGATTACAAAGGTGCAATTAATAGGGTTGAATATCTCAAAACAGTTGAACCAAACGATTACAATATTTATTTGTACGAAGCTTATATATATGAAGTTCAAGGTCAATATGAAAAAGAAATAAAGTCAGCAAACAAGGCCCTACAACTTATAGAAAGTGGTGCAAAATCAAGATGGGACGAAACTTATGGAAATGATAATATATTCTCAAAATATATTTTTAAGTCTAGTAATGAAAAATACACAAGAACTTATGACCGTTTAGCTACTGCAAATTTTCAACTAAAAAGATATAAAGAGGCTGAAGAATTTTATACAAAAGAAATTGAATATAATACTTACAAATTTCCAAATGCGTATTTTTACAGAGGTGTGTGCAGATACTATTTGGGAAACAAACAAGGTGCATTAGAAGATTTCTTCAAACAAAGAGAAATCTATGATGATTTTATGAAAGACGGTATCGGCGATAGATATGACCAAAAAGATTATGATTTAGTAAATCGTTGGCTAGAAGCCTGTAAGTTAATGAAATAAAAGTTTATTTTGCCCAACCAACCCACTTGAAAAGCTTATTTTTCTTCGTTATAATTAGGCTATAAAAATTATGAGATAACAAAAAGGAGCGATTATGCCAACTTATATTGAAGATGTCGTTGCAAGACAAGTTTTAGATTCAAGAGGAAACCCAACTGTAGAAGTTGATGTAAAACTTTCTAGCGGAGTAGTTGGCAGAGCAGCCGTTCCATCAGGTGCTTCAACAGGTTTATTTGAAGCTCTTGAACTACGTGATAATGACGAACACAAATATATGGGCAAAGGTGTTTTAAAAGCAGTTGACAATGCTAACACTAAAATTGCACCAGAACTAATTGGCGAAAATGCAGCAAATCAACAAGAAGTTGATAGAATTATGAGAGAATTGGACGGCACAGATAACAAATCTAAATATGGTGCTAACGCTATTTTAGGTATCTCTCTTGCAAGTGCAAAAGCTGCATCTTTAGCTTATGAAATGCCTTTATATAGATACTTAGGTGGTATCAATGCTATGACATTACCTGTTCCGATGATGAATATTATCAACGGTGGTGTTCACGCAGACAACAATGTTGATTTCCAAGAATTTATGATAGCTCCAGTTGGTGCAACTACTTTTTCTGACGCTATCAGAATGGGTACAGAAGTTTTCCATACTCTAAAAGGAATTTTAAAAGACAAAGGTTATGTAACTTCAGTTGGTGATGAGGGCGGATTTGCACCAAATCTAAATTCAAACGAAGAGGCACTTTGCTTTATTGTTGAGGCTATCCAAAAAGCAGGTTACACAACAGACGATATTAGAATTTGTTTAGACGTTGCATCTAGCGAATTTTATGAAGACGGCAAATATACTCTTGCTGGTGAAAACAGAACACTTTCAAGAGAAGAAATGGTAGAATTTTTAGAAGAATGGGTTGATAAATATCCAATCATTTCAGTTGAAGACGGTATGGCAGAAGAAGACTGGGAAGGCTGGGAAATGCTTACAAGAAAAATCGGACATAAATGCCAACTTGTAGGTGATGACTTATTCGTAACAAACACAAAAAGATTAAGCGAGGGTATCAAAAGAGGTATTGCAAACTCAATTCTTATCAAAGTAAATCAAATCGGTACATTATCTGAAACACTTGATGCTATCGCAATGGCACAAGCAGCAGGATATACAACAATTGTTTCACACCGTTCAGGTGAAACAGAAGATACATTTATTGCAGATTTGGCAGTTGCTACAAACAGCGGACAAATCAAAACAGGTTCTGCATCACGTTCTGACAGAATGGCAAAATACAACCAACTAATCAGAATTGAACAAGAACTTGGTTCAGCTGCAAAATATCTAGGTTTAGAGGCTTTTAGCGGACACAAATCAGCAAACAAACTTTGTACTCAAAAATAAGATTTGTATAACTACTTTACAACTAACTATGTAAAGTGTATTATAATAACACTAGATAATCAGGATTATTTGTTCAAGGAGAGAACCTTGGTAGAAAAGTATAATATAAAAGGTGGAACGCCATTAAGAGGCGAAGTTAATATAGGTGGGGCAAAGAATGCCGTGCTTAAACTTATGGCAGCCTCTATTTTAGTTAAGGGTTCTACAAGAATACATAATGTTCCAGAGCTTACAGACGTTGAGATTATGCTTAGCGTAATTGAGCAATTAGGAGCAAAAACGCATTATAACAGAGAAACTAAATCTATCGAAATCGATGCGACAGATTTAACAAGCGTTACTGCAAAATACGAACTTGTTAGCAAAATGAGAGCGTCATTCATTATTTTAGGTGCTTTAGTTTCAAGATGTAGAGAAGCAGTTGTTGCCCTACCTGGTGGTTGTGCAATCGGCGAAAGAAGAGTTGATTTCCACATCAAGGGCTTAGAAGCAATGGGTGCTAAAATCAAGATTGAAAACGGTTACGTTATTGCAAAAGCACCAAAATTAACTGGTTGCGAAATTTATTTAGATATTCCATCAGTTGGTGCAACAGAAAACTTAATGTTAGCAGCAATATTAGCAGACGGAACAACAACAATTCAAAACGCAGCAAGAGAACCAGAAATCATCGACCTTGCAAACTTCTTAAACGCAATGGGTGCAGATGTTGTTGGTGCCGGTACTTCTGATATTACAATCAACGGTGTTAAACAAGAAGATTTACACGAAATTGAATACACAACAATTCCTGATAGAATCGAAGCTGGTACATTTATGACAGCAGTTGTTGCTACTCGTGGTAAAGCTCTTATCAAAAATATTTTCCCAGCTCACTTAACTTTCTTTACTAATAAGTTATTGAAGATGGGTGCAAGTATCAAGCTTGTTGAACCAACAATAATTGAAGTTTCTTGCAAATCAAGATTAAATACAGTAAACTTTGTAACTCAACCATACCCAGGATTTCCAACAGATTTACAATCTATGGCAATGGTTTTATTATCAACAGCAAACGGCGTTGGTATTATTACAGAAAGTTTATATGAAAACAGATTTATGCAAGTACCTGAACTTAGAAGAATGGGTGCAGATATTCACCAGGATAGAAACCACGCTATCATTAAGGGTGTTAAGAAATTAACAGGTACAACTCTTAGTGCAAGTGACTTGAGAGCTGGTGCATCCCTTGTTGTTGCAGCACTTATGGCAGAAGGTTCTTCTATTATCGAAAATCTTTATCACATTGATAGAGGTTACGAAAATTTTGAACAAAAAATTTCTTTACTTGGTGGTAAAATTGAAAGATTTAATTCTGATGAATCATCAGACAAAGATTTGAAAGGGGTTTACGATGCCCACTTATAAACGTTGGTATGACCATGATCCATTATTGTTAGAAGTTATTAATCTTCTAAAAAATTATCAAGAAGAGCTAAAAGCTCAAGCAGAAGTTTTTCTACAATTAATTGAAGAAAAAGTTTCTAAGACTGCACTTGATAGATTTTATGAAATGGTTAAACCAGCAAACGGCACTCGTTGGTACGATAAAGACCCTGTTATTTCAAAAACAGTTGAGTTATTAAGAGTTATCCCGCCAGATGCACAAAGACAATGTGCAGAACATTTTATTAATTCTTTGAAAGAGTTGGGTATTGATTACCAAAGCCCTAATTTAAAATAATGTTGAAATATTTAAACAATGAAAATTTAATTTCATTTAAAAACAATGTTATAAAATCAAAATCGTTTACAGTAAGTGGCGTTACATCTTTCTTACGATTAGTTCTTGCTGAAAAGGTTACAGAATATTCAAAGAAAAAAATCCTTTTTATAACCCCAACAGAACAAGATGCATTAAAGTTTCAAAACGATTTAAAAAAAGTTTTTGATAAAACTTCTGAGATATTCCCATTTCAGGAGATTTCTTTGTACGAAACGGTTGCAAGAAACAAATACGAATACTCTAGACAAATTTCTCTTTTAGAAGAAAAACCTGAAATCCTTTTTGTACCTGTAAAAGCTTTGCTAGAAAAATTTCCAACTGAAAAGTTTTTCAAAAAAAATACAATTACAGTAAAAAAAGGTGAAGATATAAATTTAAAAGATTTTCTACAAAACCTTGTAAATCTTGGCTACAAACGTGAAACCATGGTTACAGATATTGGCGAATTTTCTGTTCGTGGAGATATTATAGATATTTTCACACTAGAAGAAAATCCTGTCAGAATTGAGCTGTGGGGTGATGAAGTTGTTGATATTAGATATTTCAATAACGAAACTCAAAAATCAATTTCTAAAACAGAAACAGTAAAAATAAAACCTTGCTACAAATTTATTGCAGAAGATTATGAAGAGGGAATTGAAGTTTATCAATCAGAATACAACTCTGATTTAGTTAGTATGCTTGATTATTTTAAAGATTATATTCTAATTTTTGATGAAGCCTCTGAAATCTATTCAAGATACAAACTTTTGGATGAAAATTTTGAAAAACAGTATGCCGAAAATTTAAAAACTGAAATTACAAAACCTCTAAAAGACAAAAATCATATACCTTTTGAAGACTTTGTAAAGAGTACAGCAAGCTTTGTTAAAATCAATTTTAATAACTTTATAGAAACTTATGACGATAATTTTATAGAATTTAATGCCTCAACAATGCGTAACTTTAATGCGAATATGAAAGATGTTGCGACATTTTTGAAAAGCAAAAAAGATTATGAAATCATAATCGCAACTGATTATGAAAAACGTGTAGAAGAAGTTTTAAAAGAAAATGAAATTTTTGATGTTGAATATATTCCAAACATCACCTCTCAAGGTTGCGAAATTGAGGATTTAAAATTAATTCTTCTGACAGATAGAGAATTATTCAATAAACGTTCAAAAGAAATTACTGCAAGCAAAAAATCTTATTATAAAGAAAAACCTGAGTACATTGAAAGTATCAACGATATTAAAGAGGGTGAATACGTAGTTCACACTATTCACGGTGTCGGAATTTATAAGGGTTTAAGCCAACAAAAAATAGATAATGCGTATAAGGATTATCTAACAATTGAATACGCAAACTCAGACAAATTACATATTCCAGCAGAACAAATCAACCTACTTTGCAGATATAGAGGTTCAGGCTCTGTTAAACCAAAACTTTCACGAATGGGCGGTTCTGACTGGGAAAATACAAAGTCAAAAGTTAAAAAAGAAGTTGAATATATCGCCTACGACCTACTTGAATTGTATGCAAAAAGAAAACTTAAAGAGGGTATCAAATATGATGAAGATTCTTCACTTCAAGTCGAAATGGAAGAAGCCTTTGAATACACAGAAACTCCTGACCAAATGCGTGCAATAGAAGAAGTTAAACGAGATATGGAATCAGAAAACCCTATGGATAGACTTATTTGCGGGGACGTTGGTTTTGGTAAAACAGAAGTTGCGATGAGAGCTTTGTTCAAAGCCGTTGTTTCTGGTTACCAAACAGCTGTTATAGTACCAACAACAATTTTAGCATTACAACACTACCAAACAATTTCAGAGAGATTTAAACCATTTGGAATAAATGTTGAATTATTATCAAGGTTTAGAACAGCAAAAGAACAAAAAGAAACGCTAAAAAATCTTGCACTTGGAAAATGTGATGTTGTTATTGCAACACATAAACTATTGCAAGATAAAGTTATGTTCAAGAATTTAGGATTACTTGTAATTGATGAAGAACATAGATTTGGTGTAAGACATAAGGAAAAATTGAAGAAATTAAAAGAAAACATTGATATTTTAACAATGTCAGCGACTCCAATTCCTCGAACGCTTTATATGTCGCTATCAGGCATAAAAGATATGTCTGTAATCAACACTCCACCTAAAAACAGATTACCTATTAAAACTTTTGTAGGCGAACTAAACGAAACAGCCTTAAAAAATGCGATAACTCACGAACTAGATAGAGAGGGACAAGTTTTCTATCTTTATAACCGTGTTGAAACGATTGAAGAATATAAACTACAATTACAAAAACTTGTACCAAACGCAAGAATTGTCGTTGGTCACGGACAAATGGATGAAAAACAACTTGAACAAGTAATGGTAGATTTTGCAAATAGAGAATATGATATTCTTCTATCTACGACAATTATTGAATCAGGTTTAGACATTCCAAACGCAAATACAATGATTATTCACGATGCAGATAAGTTTGGACTAGCACAACTTTACCAACTTAGAGGTCGTGTCGGAAGAAGTGAAAAACAAGCCTTCTGTTTCTGTTTCTATAAACCTGATAAATCTCTAACAAAAGATGCTAGAGATAGATTAAAAGCCATAAAAGAATTTACAACCCTTGGTAGCGGTTATCAAATTGCACTAAGAGATATTGAAATCAGAGGTGTCGGAAACATTCTAGGCACAAAACAACACGGACACATGGTAAATGTTGGGTTTGATACGTATTGCGACCTTTTGGACGAGGCAGTAAAAGAATTACAAGGTACAGCAACACCTAAGAAAATTCCAACAATTGTTGATTTGAGCGTAACAGCATTTATTCCTGATGAATGGGTTGGTTCAAAAGAACAAAAAATGATTGAATACAAACGTTTATCAGATGTTAATAATCTAACAGAATTGGAATACATAACTGAAGAATGGCAAGATAGATTTTCAAAAGCACCAGAAAGCGTTCAAAATCTAATCAAGTTAATCAAATTACGTCTTGCAGCAACAGATATTAATATTTCAGTAATTAGAGAAACAGAAGATAATATAAGAATTTATACGCCATTCACTCAGCCTGAATGGAAAATTATATATTCAAAACTTCCATCAGAAGTGACAAAAAAATTGAAATTTGTTCAAGCACCAAAATCAACTGAAAATGCAAAATCTATACTACTGTTCAATAACCAGTATATGAACTTTAATGAACAATTTAACATGTTAGAGGATTTGTTCTATAATATCAATAAAGTAAGTTTTGAGTATCACAAATAATAAAAGAGGTAAATATTATGAATACTAAAAAAATGCTTGTAACTCTTGTTGCATTTATGTTTGTATTAACAGGTTGTTCTTTCAATAAAAACAAGGATGCAATCATTGAAGTTAACGATAAAGTAATTACAAAAGCAGAATTTGAAAAGAGCTTTAATAACGAAATTAATAACCCTATATTTAAACAATTGGGATTAAGCGTTAAAAACAAAAACAGCTTTTTATCACTACTTATAAAAGGTAGAGTAATCAACAACTTAATCGTTGAATCTCTTGTAAACCAAGAAATTGAAAAAAGAAACATTAAAGTTTCATCAAAAGATGTTGATGAGGCTATAAAAAGCAAAATCGAACAAGTTGGTTCTAAAGCTAAATTCAATGAAATTCTTAAACAAAATGGTGTAACACCAGCAGAATACAAAAAAGAATTAACAAGAGAATTAGAATTAGAAAAACTTGTAGGTATGATTAAAACTGTAAAAATTACAGAAGACGATGCAAGAAGATACTACAAAGCTAACGAAAGTAGCTTTAAATATCCAGAAAAAGTTAGAGCATCACATATTTTAATCGCTGCTGACGAATACGCAATCAGAGAAAACTTAAAAGCAAAACATAAAGACATTTCAGATGCTGAATTAGATAAAATGGTTGCAGAAGAAATGCAAGAAAAATTAAAAGATGCAGAAAAAGTTTTGGCTCAAGTAAAAAAAGACCCTACTTCATTCAAAAAAATTGCAAGAGAAATATCTGACGATAAAGAATCAGCAAAACAAGGTGGAGATTTAGGTTTCTTCGCAAGCCAAGAAATGGTTGAACCATTCTCAAAAGTAGCTTTCAGCCAAAAACCAAATACAATTAGTGATATTGTAAAAACACAATACGGCTACCATATCATTATGGTTACAGATAGAAAAGCTGCTGGCAAGGATTCCTTTGATAGCGTAAAACAAGAAATTATGCTAAAACTTGAACAGGATAAAAAAGTTGAAGTATTTGAAAACTTCATCGAACAAGCTAAGAAAAACGCTAAAATTGAATACCTTGATGAAAGTTATAATCCAGATAAATTAACAAAACTTCTTCAAGAACAAGCTACATCAAATCCTACAGCAAACGAAGAAGTAAATGGTGCAAACCACTCAGCAACACCAACTCCAGAAGAAACAAAAGAAAAGTAATGCGTAAGCCGGTGTGAAGTGTCGGTGTCGGCTTTGCGACGGCAAAGACGAGCAGGACACAGAACACTACGATAGCGACACTCTGCCGAACAAAACAATTAAGTATTGTTTTGTGAGAGGAACAATAGAGCGAAGCTCGAAACCCACAGGAGCATAAAATATTAAATATTATAAAAAAGAGGCGAAATTGATAATATCAATTTCGCCTCTTTTAAAATAATAAAGTAGCTCATAAGCCGTGTTCTGTTTTAAGGTAATCATCTGTCTAGTAATTTGATTACTCAAATTCTCGAGCGATATGTCTGAAGTTGGCGGACAGCCATTAAAACCCTCAATCTTATCTTGCATTCGGCTTGGGGTTGCCTAGCCAATAACTCTCGTTATTACTGGTGAAGCTCTTAACTCACCGTTGCACCATCGCCTGTGATATTGCTATCCATCGGCAGTCTACATTTCTGTGGTCCTAATCCACCGGCTCACACCGTCCGGAGTTTCTCCGGAAGCCTGTCCTTGAATGCACGGACTTTCCTCAAAGTAAATCTTGCGACTCACCTCGCGATTACCCGACTACTTTATTGATTATATTCTAACACAAATTGAGAGTATGGAGTAGATTTATTTCCTTCTCCCAATAATGGGAGAAGGTGGGCGTAGCTCGGTTGAGGGTTTACTTTGATTTTTACAAATTTTGCTGCTTGTTGTTAATATTTCACAAAATAAATTTACACATTAATAGTTAATTAGATTCTGAAACAAGTTCAGAATGACAATAACGGTACAACAAGACACCAACACATCACACCTACTTACACATTATTTATGATAAGTTTCATTCTTCAAAATTTTAAAAGCTCTATAAATCTGTTCCAACAAAAATAATCTTGCGTATGTATGCAAGAATGTCATTTTTGAAAAGCTTAGTTTATAGTTAGCTCTTGCCTTAACGTTTTTCCCTATACCATAAGAAGAACCAATAACAAAAGCTACTTCATTTACACCTGTATTACACAAATCATTTATTTTAACTGCAAATTCCTCTGAACTAAGTTGTTTACCCTCAATTTCAAGTGTAATTAAGTATGTATCATTATTTATGATAGACAAAATCTTTTCACCCTCTTGGTTTAAGACATTTTCTATCAAATTCTCGTCTTTTATCTCAATAGGATTAATTTCTACGACCTCTATCGGAGTATACGGTTTAAGGCGTTTCAAAAGTTCATCCACGCCCTCTTTAATATATTTTTCTTTAATTTTTCCTAATGCTATTATTTTAATTTTCATTTGTTATATACAAAGATTGCGATGGGAATGCAAAATCAATACCTTCTGCTCTATATCTTTTTAAAATTTCCATTATAATTTCTTGTCTGATACGTCTTAATGAATTTAATGCTCCAGTTGTAACATAAGCCTGCATGTGAATATCAATGGAACTTGAATTTAATTTTTCCAAATAAACAAGGTCATCATTTGTTTCAACTTCAGAATTTTCTCTCAATATCTCTTTCAAAATCTCGATAGCTCTTTCAACTTTTTCATTTGGAGTGTCATAAGTGATTCCAATAACCTCATCAATTCTACGATTTTTAATAGCCGAAACATTAACAGTTGTTGAATTTGCAACGACATTATTTGGCATTGTAATTATTGTATTATCAAGAGTTTTAATCTTTGTTGAACGTAAGCTAATATCAACAACAGTACCCTCAACGTCACCAACTACAATGTAATCACCAAGGTCAAAAACCTTGTCATATAAAATTGCGATTGAGCCAAAAATATTCGCAATAGATTCTTTTGCAGCAAAGCTTACAGCCATACCCATAATACCAAAACCAGCTACTAAAGATGTCATAGAATATCCGTGAGCTTGCATAACAGAGGCAATAATTACAAACAAAATTAGTGACTTTGCGACTTTACTTATTATTGGACAAAAACTCAACAATCTCGCACTATTTTCGTGACGTTTTTTTATATTCTCTCTTAGTTTTCTATCAATAAAATCAACAACTTTCATTGATACATAAATTACAGAAATTATTAAAACTATTTCTATAAATGTTTCTATATGTTCTTTAAAAAATTCCATAAAATATATATTCCTTGTGATAATTATCCTTTTATAAATGCTAAAACAGAAATAGAGGAGTGTCAAATAATCGTTACTTCGTGTTAAAATTACTTTATGGATATATTTTTTGTAGATATTAGCAAGCTTTTTATAGATAACAAACCAAAATTTAACAAAATCCAGCACCAAGTTGGACGAACAATGTTGAATTATCTACTAAAAAACAAATACAATATTGAACCAAATATCTTAGAAAAAGATGGCAAACCATATCTTGAAAATAACCCTATATACTTTAACATAAGCCATTCTAATAAACTCGTAGGTATTGCCTTTGATAAAAACAAAATAGGACTAGACATAGAATTTATAAAACCTAGAAACTATAAAGCTATTTTGAAACATTTTAATATTAATGAAGAAGTTTCAGAAAAAGAATTTTTTCAAATGTGGACAGTATATGAAGCAGAATATAAATCTGGAATACAGGATAAACTTTTAAGCTTTGAATATGAAAATTATATGTTTTCTGTTTCTTATGAAAAAATTTCTGAAATAAATATTTATAAAATTGATATTAAAGACAATACAGATTTAGAAAAAAATACTTTTAAAATTTTAAAAATAGATAAAGTAAAAGAATTAAAACCGATAAAAACTAAACTATAAAAATATGGCGAAACATTTTATGTTTCGCCATATTTTTAATTATTCTTGGATTGCTACGCTTTTGCTTGCAACGACATCTCAAACTAGCTTACGCTTTATCTTTTGTTTGAGTTAATTTTTCACTCAAGTATGCAATTGTTTTTGGGAAGTGTTGTTGCAAGTATTGAGTTCTAATACCGATAACATCAACTGATTGGTATGTATTCAACAATGCATTTGTTTCTGCAATTGTTTCTTCTCTACCTCTTTCTGGTTGACCTTCAACAGCTTCTTCTTCAATAAAGTATGCAATATGATCTCTTTCATTTGTTGGGAATTCTTTCAAGAAATTTTTTCTTTCTTCTGCATAAGTTTTCTTGAAAGTTTCATCTTCGTGAAGAGTATCTAAAAGTTTGCAATCAATTGCTTGACCTTGTTTATTAACTGTAAGTTCAGCTGGTTTACCAGTCATATCTGTAGCGTGACCTAATTCGTGTAAGAATACAAATGGATCATCTGATACATTCAAGATACTGAATGAATATACGTTATCCATAACTGTATTACCATCTTTATCAGTTTTATATTGTGCTGGTTTATCACCAACTTCGTAGAATGTAGGCATTTGATATGATTCTAATTTATCTTTAATGTCTTCAATTTGAACAGTTGTGTTAGCCAAGTTCAACAATTCATCACCTGGGATTTTTTTCAACATATTAACGATTTTTTGTTCACTTGCATCAACTTTTGCAGGATTTTTTCTGTCTTTTGGATTTTTAGGAACAACAAAACCTTTGATTGGAACTTGGAAACCATCCATTTTTTGTTCATCTACAACTGTAATTGTATTTTCTTTTTTATCATATTGAATTAAATATGATTTATCATTTCTTGATGATCTGAAAGTATTTTCATCTAAAACTTCAAAAGATTGAGATTGGTTCATTAACACTTTACCATCAGGAGAAGTGATTTTATAATCAATAATTCTGTTACCCATTGGGTCATCTTCATATCTGAATTGAGTTCTTGTCATATCAGTAGAACGTAAATCTTTTTCAATTAAAGTATGTCCTGTTTTCTTATCAACAGTTGCTTTTGAAAGTTGTCTTGTTTTACCATTTGGGAATTCATATTTAACATTGAACATTCCTGGTACGTCAGATTTTTCATAAGTTTCTTTTCTTATTAATCTATTTTGTTTATCACGTTTGATTTTGATTGCACTTTCCATTACTGGATAGCCTACTTCGTCAAAACCAAATTTAGTTTCATTGAAAGTATTTGTTCTAAAATCCTCTGTCATAACAGTTTTAGAAACCCACTTTCTGCCTTTAGCTTCAAGTTTTGTACTTTCTTGAGCTAAAACATTCAAATCTTTATCTAACAATTTTAAGTTAGAACCTTTATTACCATGAACAGCTTTCATAGTGTAGTTATTGGCTTTATCATAAGCACATCTTCTTAATTGAATTTTATCTAATGGACTTTGAGTCATTTCTTTAGCCATTGCAATAACTTTTTCTGAATCTAAATTATCTTCAGCCATAATAGTTGCACTCTGTTTATCCAATTTCATTGGAGTCATTTTATTGTACATGCTAGCTAATTTATCAATAACTTTATCTTTTACTTGTGGTTTAACTTCTGCTTTTGTTGTACGTTCAAAAGTATCAGGTTTTGCAGGAGGTAAATATGGCTTTCTAGCCGTATTTTTACTATCTTCTACTTTACCAGCAAAGTTTATTCCTGAAAGTTTTTGAATTGCCATTTTTCTACCTCACAAATGTATATTTCTAATAATTTACTACTACGCCGATAATTATTAAACACCCCTGAAAAAAATAATTGCTACTTTTACACTTAATTTTTACAAAATTTTTACATAAATTCACAAATAACCATCTCACAATGGCTACAATCATGGATTAAGGAGTACTTTTTACCTGTTTCATCCACTAAAATCAATCGTTTTGGAGATTTACATCTATTAAAAGCTCGATATAGACAATGTTTCGTACGCATTAGCTCTAAATTTTTAACCTTGTGATTTGATTCAAATGATGGTTCTGTAATTTCACAACCACAATCCTTATAAAATTCTCTTGCAAGTTCATTATGAACATTTGCCTTGTAATCCATTGATTTTAAAGGATATTGAGCATGCTTTAATTTCTTTTGAGCATGACATTTATAATTTTTCAAACGCTCTTCCATAAGTTTTTTCAATATTTCACGACGAAGAGTATTTATTTCTGAAACTCTTAAAAATGGCAAATATCCAAGAACAGAAACTTCTTCAACTCTAAAATCAGAGTCGCCTGATTTTTTTAGCTGTTCAATAAAAGTTTCTTTCATTTTTTCAGGATTATTTGGAGTTTCTATTTGAGGAATATCCAAAGTTACAAAATTATAATCCTCGTCTTTTGCAGTTAAAATATTGTTTTCGTAAATCATTTCAACTCTAATTCTGCGTTTAGTTTTAGAGTTTTTAAGTTGTTTTTCAAATTGAATATCTTGGTTTCGATAAAAATCTAAACCAACCTTTAAAGCCTTTGTACCTTTTAGATAAACCCTATTGTTTTCGACTCTATTTACCAAAGCTCCATTCATTTCACCATTTACAAAGAAACAAATTCCATCACCATTATTTAAGGCTTTTCCTTTGTATTCAAAATATGTATCTGAAACCTTTGTAATTTTACCGATATATTCACCCAAAGATTTTGGAGAATTAAAATTGAACATATCTCTATTTTCATCAAGACAGTACGTTGTAAAACCTCTATTAAAAGATTTATTTACATCTGGAGTAAAATCATATTCAATAACACCAGAAGATGTCTTATCAGCGTATTTATCAATTAATTGTCGATAATATGCAGTAACATTTTTTATATAATTTTCGTCTTTTAATCTACCCTCGATTTTAAAAGACAAAACTCCTGCATCAATTAAATCTTTGATATATGGAGAAGCATTAAAATCTTTTAAACACAAAAGGTGTTTATCTTTTGCCAAAATTTTCCCATCTTCGTCCATCAAAGTATATTTTTTACGACATGGTTGAGCACAACAACCACGGTTGGCACTTCTACTACCAATGTATTCACTCAAATAACATTGACCACTATAACTTACGCACAAAGCACCATGGATAAATGTTTCTATTTCAACGTTTGTATTTTTACAAATATTTTCTATATCTTTTAAAGATGTTTCACGTGCAAGAATAACTCTTTCTAAACCAACATCTTCAAAGAATTTTACCTTTTCAAGAGTTCTATTATCGCATTGAGTACTAGCATGCAAAGGTATTGGTGGTAAATCCAATTTCAAAATGCCCATATCTTGAACAATAATTGCATCTACACCAATTTTATACAAATTTTCTATCAATTCTTTTGCTTTTAAAAGTTCTTTGTCATCAAGAATTGTATTAACAGTACAAAAAACCTTGACGTAAAACTTGTGAGCATAATCTACAAGTTGTTTAATATCGTCAAGGTTATTAGTAGCATTTTGTCTTGCACCAAATGAATTAGCACCAATGTAAACGGCGTCAGCACCGTAATTGATTGCTGACACCGCACATTCTAAGTTTTTCGCTGGAGCTAAAAGCTCAACTTTCTTATTTTTCATCTAAAGCTGCAACACCTGGTAATACTTTACCTTCGATAAATTCTAATGAAGCACCACCACCTGTTGATACGTGAGTGAAGTCTTCAGCTTTGAAAAATTTCTTAGCAGCTGAAACAGAGTCACCACCACCAATAACTGATGTAGCACCATTTTTAGTTGCTTCTACGATAGCTTGAAGAATAGCTTTTGTACCGTTTGAGAAAGCAGGTGTTTCGAAAGCACCTACTGGACCATTCATAAGAATTGTTTTTGAAGATTTTACAACTTCTTCAAAAGCTTTTTGTGATTCAGGACCAGCATCAACACCTTCAAAACCATCTGGAATATCATTGATAGCAACAACTTTGTTTGTACCGTTACCTGAGAAATCATCAGTAACTAAAACATCAGTAGCCATTACTAATTTAACGCCTTTGTCTTGAGCTTTCTTTTCGATAGCTTTTGCAACTTCTAATTGGTCGTCTTCGCAAATTGAATTACCAATTTTACCGCCGTTAGCTTTTACGAATGTATAAGCCATACCACCACCAATAATCATGTTATCAACTTTGTCTAATAAATTTTCTAAAACACCGATTTTAGAAGAAACTTTAGCACCACCAACAACAGCTGTGAATGGTCTTGTTGGGTTATCTAAAGCTTGAGATAAGCATCTAATTTCTTTTTCCATTAACAAGCCTGAAACTGCTGGTTTTAGGATTTTAGCTAATTTAGCAGTTGAAGTGTGGTTTCTGTGAGCTGCACCGAATGCATCGTTTACATAGAAGTCACCAAGTTTTGCTAATTCTTCAGCAAATGTCATATCATCATCTTTAGCTTCTTCAGCTTTGTAGTAACGGATATTTTGTAATAAAGCAACTTGACCATCTTTCAAGTTTTCTAATTCTTTATCAGCACCTTCACCAACTGGTGATTTAACAAATAATACGTCTTCGCCTAAAACTTTTGACATATATTTTGCAACTGGTTCTAATGATAAATCTTCTAAAGTTTGACCTTCTTTAAGTTTTTGTGGTCTACCTAAGTGTGCCATTAAAATAATTTTTGCACCTTTATCTTTTAAGAAATTTACTGTAGGTAAAATAGCTTGAATTCTTGTATCATCTGTAACATTTTTGTCTTTGTCTAATGGTACATTAATATCTACACGAACTAATGCTCTTTTGCCTTTTACGTCGCCTAAGTCTTTGATTGATTTTTTCATAATTAATCTCCTTCTCTATCAACTAACTTTAGTTTATACCAAAAAATTTTTATAATAAAGTATTAAAATTTTTTCACAATATTAGTTTTTTTAAAATTTTTAAAGTAAAATTAAATAAGAAATATAAATCTTGAGGAATATATGGAAGACTTTTTTACTAGCTATAATTTTTATTCCAGCGGTCAAAACATGGAATTAATCACAAGTATAGTCGATACACTAAAGAAAATATTAGAAGAAGATAAAAAAGAAGCACAACCTTTATTTTTAAGAATAACAGACAACTTTATCTTAAATATTGCAAGAAAAGTTGTTGAAGAAAAGAAAAGAACATTCTTAATTGGCATTACAGGCGAAAGTGCTTCAGGTAAAACTGTTTTTGTAGATAATACAACAAAAGCATGCCTTGAAAATGCACATGACGATATTTTCACAGTAATTACTCAAGATGATTATTACAAAGATACTTCAAAAGAATTGAAAGAAGCTGGAAGTTACGAGGAATTGTTCAAAACAGGTTTCAGCTTTGATACACCAGATATTATTAACTTAGAATTAATGAGAGAACATCTTGTAGCACTAAAAGAGGGAAAAGAAGTTCGTTCTCCTCGCTACAACTTTGTAACTTGTGAATCTACCCCTGATGGAGAATTGAAAAAACCTGCAAAAATCATTTTAAATGAAGGTTTATATGTTCTTCACGAAAAAGTTAGAGATATTATTGACGTTAAAGTTTATGTATTCACACCACTTAGCGTATTAAAAGATAGATGGTACAAACGTGCTGCATCTAGAGGTAAAACAGGTGAAGCCGCTGATTTACAATTTAAGGACGTAAATACAACTGCTCAAAAATTCATTAGACCAACTTACCAAATCGCTGATGTTATCATTAATGGTTTAGTTAGCCAAGAATACATCCAAGATATTACTCAAAAAATGTTTAAATCTATTCGTGATTTATTAGTTTAAGCATTTTTTCTACACAAACTTTTGATGAGTGATTTTTTACAATAATTTCACGACAAGCTTTTGTTATTTTTGAATTATCACGAGATAAGTAATATTTTATTGTTTCAATTAAGTTTTCTATTGTCGTATATGTCGGTACAAGATTATCAAACAAGGATAAATCTTCTCTTTCATCGCTTAGAACAAGTGTTTCACAAGCTAGGGCTTGAAATGTTCTATAATTCAAAGAGGTTTCACCTTGAGAGTTAAAATTAACAACAATCTTTGATTTATTTAAAGCAAGACTCATATCTTTTTCATTATCTATAAAACCCTGATAACATTTTTCTAGCAAAGGTCTTTCCTCTATAGAGGTTCTATCTAAAGCATCTTGATAATGTTTTTCTATTGCATGCCAAGCAAATTTTACATTAGGAAGAGATTTTAAAAGTTTTAAGAAAGAATTTAGTCTAAAATCGGTATCAAGTCTTCCTGCAAAATTTACATCAAATTCTTTTTCTAGATTTAAATTCTTATAAATATCTGTATTTACAAAATGGGGCATGTAAAAAATATTTTTATAATCAGTCTTGTCTAGTAAGGCTTTATCCCAATAAAAGGAATAATTTCCATCTTTATACAGTTCATTTCTGTATAAATCATAACCACTTCCAGCAGTAGGTTCTTCTATAACATCAGAAAAATAATTGATAGTTTTCAAGTTCAAATTATTTTCCACATTGGTTTTAATAGCTGAAAAACCATATCCTACTATATAATCAAAATCACCTTGAGGTATGGCATCATTTTTCAAAACATCAACTATTTTAACATCATGACCATTTTGAATAAAACCATCAAAAATACTCGAAATAGTTAACCTACCGCCTATGCTATGAGGTAATATTCCGAGTATTTTTAAATTCATTATATGTTTAAACCTTTATAAACTAAATAGCTTTAACAACTTCTAATAATAAAGATTTAAATTTATCTTTAGCTACGTTAGCTGCTTCAATAACTTCTTGGTGAGAAAGAACTTCACCTGTAATACCAGCAGCAGCGTTAGAAATACAGCTGATACCTAAAACTTTCATACCGCAATAGTTAGCAACCATAGCTTCTGGAACAGTTGACATACCAACAGCATCAGCACCTAACATTGTAACCATTTTAGTTTCAGCAGGTGTTTCGTAGTTTGGACCTGTAAGAGCCATATAAACACCTTTTTGTAATTTAATACCTAATTTGTCTGCACAGTCTAAAGCAACTTTTTGTAAGTCTTTTTTGTAAACTTCAGTCATATCAGGGAATCTTTCACCTAAAGTATCATCATTTGGACCAATTAATGGATTAACGTGCATAAAGTTGATATGGTCTGTGATTAACATTAAATCAGATGCTTTAAAGTTTGGATTAATACCACCTGCAGCATTTGTAACGATTAAGTTTTTAACGCCTAATTTTTTGAATACTTTTACAGGGTAAACAACTCTATCGATTGGATGACCTTCATAATAGTGGAATCTACCTTGCATCATTACAACTTTTTTACCTTCGATAGTTGCAAATACTAAGCGACCTTTATGACCTTTAACTGTTGATGGAGCAAAACCTGGGATTTCACCGTAAGGAACTGCAACATCGCAATAATCATCAGCAAAATCACCTAAACCTGAACCTAAAACGATTGCTGTTTCTGGAACAAAATTATTTGTCTTGCTGTTAATAAAATCAATAGTTTCTTTCATCTAAAACCTCACTTCTAATACGTATAATTAAAAATAAACACTAAATAATAAAGAATAAGGATATAGACGTAGCTATACCCTTATTTTAAAAATCTTAACCGATTAATCTATCATCGTCAGCTTCAGCTGCTTTAACCATGATAGCGTGTTCAACTGGATTTTCTTTTTTATATGAATTATCAAAGTATTCATCAAAGCCGAAGTCTTCACGAGATTTCTTTGCTTGAGTTTCATCAACTAATTTTTTTGCTAATTCAGAAATTTCGTATACAAGTTGATAACGATTTTCTGTGTTTTCATTTAAATCCCATGCAACTTTAATAATTTGATCCATATATAACCTCTCATATAACCTACAAACTAATCATATAACATAATTATTATTTTCGCAAGCATTTATTATAAAACTTCATATAAAATACTAGACTTATGGCTAATGAAAGACTAGCCACTTCGGTAATTCTACTTAAGAGATGGTTATAATTTAATAATGGTGTGAAAAGAAAACACTAGCACATTTACCCACAGAGAGAAAATTGAAAGGACGAAATAATGGTAGCAGTACAAACAGATACAATTTCAGTAGTAATTGTAGAAGATTTTAAATTAACAAGAGTCGGACTAAGATGTGCACTTAATTCCAATGAAGATATTGAAGTAATTGGAGAAAGTGAAAACGCAAGCGACGGTTTATCAATAATAGAAAAACAAGCCCCTGATGTAGTTTTAATGGATTTAGGTTTACCTGATATGAATGGTATTGAGGCAACTTTAAAGGTTAAAGAAATGAATCCTGAGGTAAAAGTCATTGCACTAACTTCCCATGACAGAGAGGAAGAAGTTGTAGCAGCATTAAGTTCAGGAGCAACAGCATATTGTCTTAAAGATATTGACCCACACAAACTTGCAGATGTTGTAAGAGATGTAGCAACAGGCGTTTGCTGGTTAGACCCAGAAATTGCACAAATGGCACTAAACGCATTTCCAAAAGTTGAAAATGTTGGACTTTTACCAAACAGAAATGGTGATGAAAACAGAGTTCCTCTAACAGAAAGAGAATTTGAAGTTTTAAAACACCTTGTTTCAGGTAAAAGTAATACAGAAATTGCAAAAGAATTGATAGTAAGTGTTCATACCGCAAAAGCACATGTTTGCTCAATTTTACAAAAAATGTGTGTTAATGATAGAGTCCAAGCAGCAGTAAAAGCTGTAAAAGAGGGCTTAGTCTAACGTAAGTGAGCAATATACGTAAGTAAACAATAAAATAAATAAATAAATAAATAAAAGGAGAAAACCCCATGCCAGAATTTGCAACACCCCATAGTGTAAAGACCTCAGACAAACCCCTTACACATAATGAAATGATTAGAGCCATAAGATTTGCCATAGCATCAGAATATGAGGCTATACAGATTTATGAAGAAATAATTGAAGCAATAGATAACAAAAAAGCAATCACAATGATTGAAGAAGTTATCAGCGACGAAAAAGTTCACGTAGGAAACTTTATGCAACTTTTAAAAATACTTAATCCAAAAGAAGAAAATTTCTATAGAGAGGGTTATAAAGAAGCTCTAGAAATTTTGCAAGAGGATAAAAAATAACTCAAATAACTCATTTTATATACTTTACATTAAATTGACAAAGCCCCTTATTTTGTACAAAATTAGTACTAAAGGAGCTTTGTTTTGATTTTAATTACAGGTGGTGCAGGTTATATAGGAAGTCACACGGCATTAGAATTTTTAAAAAATAATTTTGATGTTGTAATACTCGATAACCTTGAAAACGGTCATATCGAAACAATTAACTTTTTAAAAACTCAAGGAAATTTAAACTTTGAAAAAGCGGATTTAAAAGACTTTCAAGCAGTTGATAAAATTTTTGATAAATACAATATTGATGCAGTAATCCACTTTGCTGGATATATTCAAGTTGAAGAGAGTGTAGAGAACCCTGAAAAATACTATACAAACAATGTTTGTGGAACATTAAATCTTTTAAGAGCAATGAATAAATACAACGTGAAAAGATTAGTATTTTCATCAACTTGTGCAACTTACGGAGAACCTCAATACACGCCAATTGATGAAAATCATCCGCAAAACCCAGTAAATCCTTACGGCGAAACAAAGTTAATTATTGAAAAAATCTTATCAGATTATGACAAAGCCTATAATCTAAAATCAATTAAATTAAGATATTTCAACGTTATCGGTTGTGACAAAAAGGCTAGAATTGGCGAATGGCACACTCCTGAAACTCATATTGTGCCAAATATTTTAAAAGCTTGCCTTGGAGAAACAAAAGAATTTAAAATTTACGGAAACAATTATAATACACCCGATGGAACATGTGTTAGAGATTATGTAAACGTGAATGACCTAGCAAACGCTCATCTTCTTGCATTTAACTATTTAAATAAAGAAAACAAATCTGACGTATTTAATTTAGGTACAGAAAATGGTATCAGCGTAAAAGAACTCTTTGACACTTGTGAAAAAGTTGTTGGTAAAAAAATACCTGTAAAATACGAAGATAGAAGAGCTGGTGACACAGAAAAGCTTTGTGCAAATTCGACAAAAGCTAAAACCATTCTTGGATGGACACCAATTCATTCTCTAGAAGATAGCATAAAATCAGCTTACGAATGGGAAAAGAAATTAGTATGAAATGGTATTTTGCGTGTAATTCAGACTCAAAAGAATACGAACCTCTAATAAAGGTTGCAGTTCTCTCTGCTATAAAAAATACCACTCTAGAACCCCATTTTATCTTTGATGGAGAACCTAATGAACTAACTCAATGGTTAGAAGATAAAGGCGTTAAAGTTATTTATCATAGAAGTAATTTGTACAAAGATTTAGAAAAAAAATATTCAGGAAACGAATTAAAAATATCCTCAGGTGCATACCTTAGATGTGATATTCCAGTAATTGAAAAAGAAGACGACTATGTACTTTATACAGATTGCGATGTAATCTTTTTAAAAAACGTTGAAATGCAAAAACCTAAATATTTTGCATGCACTCCTGAGGTTGATAAAGACAACTGGAAACTCTTTAATACTGGAGTTATGTTTATGAACATCAAAAACCTAAGAAAATCATACAAAGGTTTTTGTAGATTTATAAAATGGAATCTTTGGAGACTTGTAACTTGGGATCAAACAGCTTACCAACTATATTACGGAAACAAAAATTCTAAATTAGATTTTAAATTTAACCACAAAATATATTGGGGAATAGATAAAAATGCCGTGATTGTACATTATCACGGAGCTAAGCCAACTATGTTCACAAAAGAAGACTCTATAAAAAACATGGCATATTTCAACGGACTTTTGTACAAAAAAAATCCTGAAAGCTATGAATATTACTTAAATTTATTCAAAGAATATTCTCCTGAAATTGAATACAGCAAAGAGGGTTTAGAAAAGCTAAAACAAGGAATTTATCCTGTTACAAAGCCACCTAAAAATCCTTTGCATATAAGAATTAAGAACTTCATAAGAAAAAACTTACTTAGTCCTTAATCTTAGCTCCAAATTGAGAAACCTCTTTTTGTATTATTTGAGATTAAATTTTTAACTGATTCATATTCAGTTGATGCAGCTTGATATTCAGTATTAGCTGATTTTAATTGTATATCATTAACTTTATCATCTCTTTCTAGTTTTGCAGTTTCTCCTTTATACCAGTTTTCAGCCTCTGTTCTTTTTGCATCTCTAGCTGAGTAATCCAAAGTTTTTGTGAATGAAGTTTCAGACCAATTTTCAGTACCTTCAACAACTTGAACATTTTTAAGACCAACTTCATCAAGAGTTGCTGGGTAGCCACCTTTATAAATTTCGATACTACCATTCAAAATACCCTCAATCAATGCTTGAGCATCACTTTTAGCCTTTTCTATAATATCATTTGTTCCATAGTCGTATTTAACACCATTTTCATCTGCAGCTTCAGTAACCTCGTAACCAGCAGGAGTAATATCAAAACCTAATTCTTTCAACATGCTGTAGTTAAAATCAACATAAGTACCATTTTTATTGTATTTCAATGTATTTGAAGTAATAGATGAAGACCCTGTCAGAGTATTCGAATTTGTTATTACTTCTTCAGCAGCTATTTGATTTGCTTCTTGCAATTTTTGATTATAAGCAATAGAAAGGTTAGCAGATTTAATAGAATTAACAATTTGATTGTTAGACAACTGCATGCAACGCAATTCAAGATCGTTCATTCTTGATTGCAATGTTAAAAGTCTTGCTTGATCTGCTGCTAAACTCATTACTTTTTTCCTTTCCTTTTCTATCGTCGACACATTAAAAGAAAAACTTTAGTACCTAAAAACCCTAAAACCCATGCTAAATCTACAATTCGAGTTCATGATACGCATAAAATAAGCATCATGAGACATTGTAAACAATTGTAACAAGATAAGGATTTGTTAATATTTCTTAACAATAAAAGAGTTCAATTTTCATTTTTCATAAAATAAAATTATGGAAAGTAATTTTTTAGCCGAAAAACTTCAAAACAAAAACGTAATCATGTTTTTGACGACTTTGATATATATTTTAGGGCTTTATGCATTTTTTACAAAGGCATCAATTATTTTTGCACTTGTTGTAACAAGTATTTTTATTTTGTTTTTAGTAAAAAATTTAATTTCTCCAAAACTACTTTTATTTTGGACATTTATTTTTTACGCTGGATATTTTAATTGTGTCATGCAAATAAAAAATAGCGATGTTTTAGTTAAATATGCTCCAACAAAATGCGAAATTATAGGACAAATAAAGAGTATTCCAAAGGTTGGAGATTATAATACAAAATTTTATTTTCAAGTCCAAGAAATTATTGTAAACGGAAAAGACATAAAGGACATAAAAGCAAACACCTTTGTATCAATAAAAAATTATAAAAACAACGACTTAAAAATACACGATTATTACAAAATAAGAGGTTCACTAAGAACTCCAATAAAAGCAGGAAATCCATCTCAATTTGATTATGCAAATTATTTAAAGAACTTTGACACTCATACAGTTTTTTACGCAAACAAAAACGATATTTCACAAATCGAACATGAAAGAACTCTTCTAACGAAGTTTTTGCAAGGATTGAACGATTTAAGAATAAGAATTATAGATACACATTCAAAATATTTAAAATACCCAAACACAGAAATTTTAGGTGGAATAGTTTTTGGTGATGATGCGGTTAGCCCACCAGAATTTATAAAAACTTCATTCATAAATTCAGGATTATTACACATTCTTGCTGCCTCAGGGATGAACGTTGCTTTCATTTATGGATTTTGGTACTGGATATTAAGCAAACTAAAAGTTCCTTTCAAAATCATTCTTACATCAGGAATTTTTATGATAATTTTGTACGCACTAATGACAGGACTCGGTGCAAGCGTAATCAGAGCCGCGTTTATGCTTATATTTATTTTGATAGGTAAACTCATTGATAGAGATACTCATAGCGTTGCCCTACTTTCACTTGTTGGATTAATAATGCTAATTTATAACCCTGCGTATATTAACAACGTTAGTTTTCAGCTATCATTCCTCGTAACTTTTGGACTATTAGTTAGTGCTGATAGTATTTTTGAAAAATTTAAGAATGTTCCGCAATGGCTAAGTTCTGCAATCGGAATACCTATTATTGCTCAAATTTGGGTTATACCTTTACAGATGTTTTATTTTAATACGATAAGCACATATTCAATCTTTGCAAACATTTTGACGGTACCAGTTTTATCTATTATAAGTTTTCTAGGCTTTTTAAGTTCAGTACTTTCAATATTTAAACCAATAGCAGATTTTATTTGCAAATATACAGACATTATTTTAAATCCACTTTTAACAATAATTGTTTTGATTTCAGATTATTTTGGAAAATTGAGTCATTCAATACTTATCACAACTCATCCAAGCATTTTTCAAATCATAATTTATTATATTATAATTATGCTTTGCGTATTGATGTTAAATGATGAATTCAGAAACAAAAAGCTTGTTATCAGTACAGTTAGCTTAATTGTAATTCTATTTATTAGTTGCATAAATTTACCTAACAAAAATTTTGAACTAATTGCTTTTGATGTTCAAAATGCTGATTCATTTTTAATAAAAACACCAGAAAATAAATATTTCATAATTGATACAGGAAAAAGTGGTTATAATGGCGGAAATTCTCAAGCCATGTCTATCATAATCAAGTATATGAAAGATAGAGGCATAAAAAATATTGAGGGATTGATTATAACTCACTTTGACAATGACCATTCAGGCGGAGCTTCTGACATAATTGATTACGCAAAAATTAATACTGTATACATAAATACTTTCAATGACAAAAGCTATACTTCAAAAGGAATTTATAAACGACTAAAAAATAAAAACGTAAAAATTGCGAAAAACAATGACACTATTTATCAAGAAAAAGATTTTAAAATCACAACCTATAGAAAACAAAATAGCAAAAATGACAATGAAAACTCCATCATATCAGTAGTTAAAGATAAAAACTTAAGTGTATTAATGATGGGTGATGCATCTATGGAAAATTTACCAAAAGAAATAACCAAAGCACAGATTTTAAAAGTGGGTCATCACGGTGCAAAAAGTGTAGTAAATACAAATAGCTTAAAAGTCTTAAGAACAGAAACTGCAATAATTTCAACCGGCATTAACAAATTTGGACACCCAAATCCGGTAACCGTAAACCAGCTAAAAAATCTGAATTTGTATAGAACAGATAAAAACAATTCTATAAAAATAGTTTCAAATGGTGATGAATATGAGGTTTTGACCTTTGATAGAGATAAGAAAAAATATGTAGAAAAACTTAAGAAAAAAGTGTAAAAAAACACTATTAAGTTTTGTAAAACCATTATTATTACTGGGGTTGAGAGCCTTTTTGACATGTGTTATAATAATAGTAGAAGAAGTTAAAAGATTTTACCGAATGAGACTCGGTTGAGAGTGTTATTCCCCAGCGACCACTCTTTAAACAAAAAGGTGTTTCCAGTAGTACTGTATACTATATAATTTTATGGTGTTCAAATGGAATCATTGCTTTTACCCCTACAACAGAAATTGCCGAAGACGATAGTCCGAGGGGTTGGTATGGCTGCGATACTTGGAATTGTAGCCTTGACAACAACATATATTCAAGGGATGCCTATACTTGCAAAGGATTTGCTAGCACACAACACAGCGATAGCACCTTTATTAAATACTGATACAAGGAATATAGAAAAAGAGATTGAGGATTACAATACTCAGACAAGGAATAAGTATAGGGGTGGGGTTGTATATGATGTAGACACAGGTATAAAACATATTAGGCTAAGAAAATATTACCAAGGCAGACCTGTAAGCATAAATGTAGTGGAGATAAACCAAAACATTAATCCTGATATAAGGATAAAACCAGAACTAGCAACATCAAGACTAGCATCAAAAAGAAGTATTTCAACAATAGCAAAAAAAGACAATTCAATAGTAGCAATAAACGGAACATTTTTTAAACCCCAAACGGGCGTTCCTCTTGGAACTTTAATGATTAACGGAAAAATGTATACTGGACCTATATACGATAGGGTAGCTATGGGCATTTTTGAAAGCAAGGATGGAACAACTTTCAACATGTCTAGAGTTCAACTTGACGCAAAAATTAAGAGCAACAATACAGAAGTTAAGATTGATAATATTAACCAACCAAGAATGTTATCAACTTACGTACTTGCATATAGCCCTGAATGGGGACAATTTGCACCACCATCACCAAAAGGTGGAATGCAATTAGCAATCGCAGAAGACGGAAAAATTTTAAAAGCTTCAGCAAATAGATTAGAAATTCCAGAAAACGGATACGTAATCGTTGGACCAACAAGTAAGTTGAGTGCTTTTTACGGTAAGAAAAAAGTTAAAGTTGAAATAAACACAAACCCTGATTGGCAAAACGTAACACACATAATTAGCGGTGGACCATACTTAGTAAAAAATGGTGAAAAATTTATAGATACAAAAGAACAAAAATTATTAGCTATTGGTGGCAGAAACCCAAGAACAGCAATAGGTTATACAGCCGATAATAAATTAATTTTAGTGGCAGTAGACGGACGAGAAAACAGTTCAATCGGTTTAACACTAAATGAATTAGCAAACTTGATGAAAGAATTGGGTTGCACAAATGCTATGAACTTAGATGGCGGTGGCTCAACTGTAATGTACGTAAACGGAAGAATAGTTAATAAACCACAAACACAAGGTGGCATAGCTCTTTCAAATGCCTTAACTGTTAAAACAGTATCAAAAGAGGGCTAGGGGAAAGAGACTTGCACACTATAAAAAAATACGTTATAATATAAACATAACAAGTGGCATTTAGCGAAAGCTAAAATTTTACACCACCGCGTTTTATTATGAGAATAAAACTAGCGTTATGATTGCGAGTCTCAACGCTAGTTTTTGTTTATTGAACAAAAGTGCTATTATATAGAATATAACGGCCAGCGTTTTAACTGTTGTCATAAGCAACACCTCCAATCTCGACGCAAGTACCGCCGTTTAAAGAAATGTGTGGTGTCCACTTGTTATATTTTTGTCATTGTACAAATATATAACATATATTATATGAATATTCGTTAGAACTCCATACATTATTTAAACTAAATTTTACTTTCTACCTACTACTTTCCTCTAATATTTCAAATCAAAAATATACCGTGTTTGTTTAATAGAAAAAAACAATAATAGACCTTAACATTCATAAGGAAAGAGGGGTACTTATGAAACGATATTGGGTATTGTTGGCTTGTATAATATGTTTAACAACCTCTCCTAGTTTTGGATTTGGTGGATATAGTACATTAATAACTCCTATTGAAAACTCATTTTATGGAGTTGATTATGCAGAGGAGAAAGACGAAGCTAGACTTCAAAGACTTGAAGAAACCGTTTATGGCGAAGCCAAAACTGGTGATATAAAAACACGATTAAATAAACTGAGAAATGATATTTCTGCAGATTTAATAGGTAAGGAAATAGAAGCTAAACCTGACACTTTTGCTGATGATAGCCCAAAGACTGCATATTCTGATTCATATACAGATAGACAGACTCCAAAAGAGCCTACAGTTTATAAAGAAGATTCTAGCGTAAGTTACCCTGTTGTAGATACGATGGAACAAATTGTGTTCAAAAAAGAATATAAAAATAGTGATATAAACAATAGATTAACTAAACTTGAACAAGAGGTTTATAAACAAATCTATCCGTCTGATGATTTGTATACAAGGGTAGATAGATTAAAGAAAAGCCTATTAATAGAGGAAGACAAATATTTGGCAAATTATCAGGACGTATTTTCTGATGACAACCCAACTTATCAAGATTTTGAAGACTATAAACCTAATTACAATAGAAACTATAACAATAATGCTCAACAATATTATAGTTTTGGTGGAAATAATAGTAATGACAATAATTATTATAACAATAATAAGACCGTATCACTTGATGATATTGAAAAATCAGTATTAAAAAGACGATACAAAAATGACGATACAAATACACGTTTGAGTAGAATTGAAAACAAATTATTCCAAACAGATTTTCAAGAGGACGATGACTTAACGAGAATGAACAGAATCACCATGGCACATAATGCACAAAAAGCATCAAATGCTTATCGAGGTGCAGGCTTACAAGAAAAAATGGCAACTGTAATGCAAATAGGTATGACAGTCTTGATGATTTTGGCGATGGTGTTGTAGGTACCCTCACACTCAAAATGTGCGAGAAAACAGTTATGTAGGTCAGCTTTACCAATCCGACAGCTTTGGATTGCGTCGTCGTTTCACTCCTTGCAATGACAAAATCAAAGAGGGCGAGTTTTTAAACTCGCCCTCTTTGGTTCTATAATCTATAACTCTTTATTATTCTTGAGTTTTTTTAGTACCATCTGCATTGATTTTGCCAGCGTGGAATTCATCAATCATTTTCATAATTTCAGCATCTGATTTGCCTTCGATTGCAGAAGCACTAATACCATAAGTTCTAGCATCTTTGTATGTTTGTGATTTATCATCAACTTGAGTTGTAGTACCTGAAACATCAGCTGTACCAGCATCTTGAGTTTGTGTGCTAGCATATTGGTTAACTGCTTGAGAAGCTTGAGCAAGACCTTGAGTAGCTGTGTTACCTACAAGAGTTGTAGTTTGAACAACTTCTTGAGCAACATTTAAGTTACCAGCTGCTACAGAACCTGTAGCTACATAGTTACCAGTTGCGGCAGTACCTTTAGTAGCGATATCGCCTTTGCCCATTGCATTAGACATCCAGTTGTTCATTTTACCATTGAATTCTTGAATTGCACTTAAGAATTGACCTTTACCTTGATCAACCATTGCTGCGAATTGAGCAGTATCACCAATACAAGTTGCAGCTGAACCTAAGCAAGATAAGCCAGATGCAAGAGCACCTAAGTAATTACCGTTAGCAATATTTGTTACTGTTGTACCTGCAGAACCAACTGCTATAGTTGCATTACCTACGGCTTGAGTAGCTTTACCAACTTTTTGAGTTGTCATACCAGCTTGACCTAAGCCTTTACCAACTGTAGTAACTGTATTACCAACAGCAATTGTAGTTTGACCAGCAGCACCTACGCCGATACCAGCACCTGTTACAGCACTACCAGCTGGAGCTGTAAATACACCTGGAAGTAATGAAGCTCCTAATGATTTCAAGCCGGCACCAAGACCTTGCATTACGCCACCTGCAGCTTTAACACCTGTACCTGCTGCAACTGTTGTGCTACCTGCAACTGTCATACCAACACCAACGGCTTGTGTAGCAATACCAGCCAATTTAGTGTAGTTACCATATTCTGTAATCTTAGCGAATGCTTGACCTGATGCTTGAGTATCAGCAACACCTTGAGTTGATGCTTCATTTGAAGCTTCAGTAGTAGCTATAACGTTTGTTTCTGTATCATCTACATAGTTAATTTGTAATTCTGTTGCAGTTTCAGAACATTGAATAATTGTTTCTTGTAAATCTGTATTTTGATTTTCAATTTCAAGTAATCTTGCATAAATTGCTTGAGTTCTTTCAGTCTTAGATGAATCATTTGATGGAGATAATGTTGGAGCCATTCCACCTTGAGTTGGTTGAACACCGCTTGAAATCAAGCCACCTTTACCAGCTTTTCCAGTATTTACTGGTTTATTGTTACCAGTAGGAATATTTAAACCGTAAGCACTATTTTCGCCACCAGCTGCAGCCATTGCTGTTGAAAATCCACCAGCTCCACTTTCATCAGCAGTTAAACCTTCAAGCTCTGCACCTAAAGCTTCTGCTTCAACCATGTTTGCAGCAATTTGAGCACCAGCATCGTTCATTGTATCCAAAGCTTCTTGAATTTGAGCAACGATAGCTTCTTTACCAGCTTCGCAATTTGTTTGCATTTCTTGGATTGCTACTGAGTTTGCTAAAGCTACTTCACCAAGTTGTTGAATTGAAGCAGCATCTGTATTTGCTTCACCTTGTTCAACAACTGCTACTGCACTTGTATCTTCAGTTTGTTCTTGATCATCCAAACCTTCAGTTAATTCATAGTTTGCAGTATCATTACTTTCTGTACTTACTGCAAAATTTGTTTTACCAGTATCATTTGTTTTGTTTACATTGTTATTAGTATTATTACCTGCAGCAATAACTTCTTTCTTTGCTGCTTTTACTTTATTTTTTGTTTTTCTACTAACGAAAAGACCCCCTGGCGTTTTAATATCGTCAGCAATTTTCTTTCCATCAATACCTCATACATTACTGTAAGAACCGATTGAATCTACCATAACTTTTTACTCCTTATTTTCCTATACATAATCCTATATCATGCATGTCGACACATGTTCAGCCAAACTTTAATAATCAAATCAATTTCTGTAACATTTGTTAACAATTAATAATTTTGTCATCCTGAACTTGATTCAGGATCTGATATTGGTGAATGAAAAATGCGTTCGTTTGTCAGATTCCGGATCAATGTCCGAAATGACATGTTTTTATTTTGGATTGCTTCGTCGTTTCACTCTTCGCAATGACATAAATCTTACATACATCTAAAATATATTTGCGTAAGATGTAAAGTAATCAGAAATAACGCTAAATAACATTGGCAAAATCCATATCATAATAGCTGCACCCAATACAGGTTTAAATAGGAATGATAATTGGAACACGTTTACTTGTGGTGCAGTTTTTGAAATTACACCCAAGATAATATCTTGTCCCAAGGTTGCCAAAAGAACAGGGGACGCTATTTGTAGCCCCATATACAAAACATTTGATGATAACTGTATTACATAATCTAAATTTACAAGTTGTTGAAGAGGAATTGATGCTGAATAAATAGGAAACAACTCAAAAGTTCTCATCAACGCTCTAAACAACCAATAAACACCGCCAACTTGTATAAAAATCAGAATGCCTAGTAAACCAAAAATTCTACTCAAAATTGAAGTTTGAGATTGAGTTGTAGGGTCAAGTACCATAGCAGAAGATAAACCCATTTGCATATTAATCATATCTCCGCCAGCCTCAATAGCCAAAAGTAATAACTGAGCAACAAAACCTATCATTGCACCTACTGCATAATTTAAGATTAATGCCATAAGCAAAGCACCAAAATCATTAAATGGCAGAGGTTTTGGTTGAATTAGTCCTACAATCATTACTGTCACAAGAATAGCAAGGCAAAGTCTTATCATAGAAAAGATTTCTTTTCTATTCAAAAGAGGTGCAAATCTAAAAAAACCTGCAACTCTTGCAAATACAACAAGACCTGAACCAAAATAGGTCATAAACATTGGAAATAATGAATTTAATCCGTTTAGAAATTCCATTACTTTACGCCCTCAGTTCTTGGTGGTAAATCTATTTGAAATAATTGTGGTGGGGGGTCAAGTTTTACAAAGTCTAACCCAGTATTTTTCTTAAAAACAGTTCTATTCTTTTTTACTGTTACAGGAACAGTTATTGTTTCATCCTTAAATTCAAATATTAATATTGCTTTTCCCTCACTTTTTGGAGAAATCAATATTGTATCCTTTTCATTCATAATAGTTACTAACACATTTGCAGTAACAATGTTTCTATCAGAAGACACAACTTTACTTACAGGCTTTGTTGTATGCACAACATAATCGTCAAAAGCAAAAACTTTTGGAATAAAAATTGCACACATTAAAATTATTACAAAATAGAAAAGCCCTTTTTTCAAATTTATCTACCTCTTCTAAATTTAATAGTTAAATCTTCTAAGAAATCTGGTTTTGGATCAGCAGAATCTCTTTGTTGAATATATCTTTCTTGATTCTTAAGTTTTGAACCAAGACCTGTTGGAGCTGTTGAATCCTTTGAAAAATTACCATTTAATTTATCAGGTTCAGACGCATTAAACTCATCCATAAAAGGTGGTTTTGTATATTTATAGTAATTACTACTCAAAACATAATTATCGCTACGTGGAACAACATTGAATGCAAGAGCCATACCATCAGTAAATAGGTTAGTTAAAATTCTTACAAATCCAACACCACCAATACAAATAACTAAAAACACGGCCAAAATTTTTGGAGCAGCAGCAATTGTTTGCTCTTGTACTTGGGTAACGGCTTGTAAAATACCTACAACCAAACCAATACCAGCTGCAACAAGCACGCAAGGCATTGAAATTGAAAGCATTGCTACAAAACCTTTTGCCATATATTCCATTAACATTTCCATAGTATGTTTTCCTCTTTTTATTTTTTGGATTGCTTCGTCACTACGTTCATCGCAATGACTTTACTGTCATCCTGAACTTGTTTCAGGATCTTACCAATGGTGAATTTTCAAAATCAACATTGGAATTTTTGGATTGTTTCGTCACTACGTTCCTCGCAATGACATGATGTCTTGGATTATTCGGGTTGTCGAGGGAGTAACGTCCAGCTCCACCTTGCTGGCTAGGTTCACTCACGCTCACACGTCGCCCTACCGAAAATCCACTAGTTATAACTTGATACCAAGCCTTGGACAATCAATGCCCAGCCATCTACCGCAATAAAGATTAGCAACTTAAACGGTAATGAAATAATTGTTGGTGATAACATGAACATACCTAGTGCCAACAGGATATTTGCAACTACCAAGTCTAATACGATAAACGGTACAAATACAATGAAACCTATCTCAAAAGCTGTCTTTAATTCGCTTATAATATAAGCTGGAGCAACTTGCCAAATTGTGATTTCTTCAGGAGATTTTGGCGGTTGCTTGTGCGACATTTCTATAAAAAATGCCATATCACTTTCTCTTGTTTGTTTCATCATAAATTCTTTTAACGGTTTTGAACCAACATCAATGGCTTCAATCAAATTCTGGTTTTTCTTATAAGGAACTTGACCTTGTTCATAACATTGTTGAAAAACTGGACCCATTGTATAGAAAGTCAAAATCATTGACAAACCAATAATTACAACTGATGGTGGAACTTGTTGAGTACCCATTGCAGTTTTTAACATTGAAAATACTACGACAAATCTTAAGAAACTTGTCATACAAGCAAATACAAATGGAATTAGTGAAAACAACGTCATCACTACTAACATTTGTAAAACTGGATTCATATCACCGAATATGTTATTCATACTTCTTTCCTTTAAATTATTATTCTTCTATATAAGCATCACCCTGGATTTTTGAAATCAAGTTCATACAATTTGTATCTGACGCTACTAAAAATTTTTCACTTCCTGTTGAAATCACGTAAAAAGCTTTACTAGGTGTAACTCTCAACATATCTAAAACTTTTAATTTAGAATTTGGTCTTGAGCCTACACCAAAATCTGAAACTTTTTTATATACAAGTAGAGCAAAAAATATTAACCCTATCATTGCAAACGTAAAAACAGTAATATTTACTATAAAATGACCCATTTTATCTTCCTTTTTAATTACTAAATATCTTCATCGTCTATTTCGAAGTCGCTATAATCAAAGTCATCGCCTTGTTGAGGTTGTTCACCGTCTTGAAGTGGCATTTGTTCCATAGGTTGACCTTGGTCTTGCATCATTTGTTGTTGTTGCATTTGCATTTGTTGCATTTGCTCAGGTGTCATTTGTTCATACATAGCAGGATCAATACCCTCTGGCACTTGTTGTTGCATCATGTCAGGTTGTGGCATTGGTTGTTCTTGCATTACAGGTTGTGGTGCTGGTTCATCGTTTTGGGCAAAAACTTTATTGACCTTTACACCATATCTATCATTTACAATTACAAGTTCACCCTCTGCAATAAGCTTTTCTTCAACTTTCAATGAAATCTTATTGCTATATATTGAACTAACATCAATAATCACTCCTTCGTTGATTTTCTTTAAATCACCCAAAGGAATCTTTATTTTATCAAATTCAGCACCCATCTCTACTTGGATACTATCCCATAAATTCGATGAGTTTTGTTCCATATTCATTTCTCCTTCTATTGAATCGTCAAAAGGTACTATTAATGCTGGGTTTGGAGTAATATTAAAATCTTTTTCAAACTTTCCACAAACCACGTGCATTGTGTGTAGATTTGAATTTTCAAATACTACAATATCATCCGCCTCTAATGATTTTAAATCTTGTACTGAAAATAAAATTGTACCAATTTTTATATTAGCTTCAACCGTATTTTCTAAAAATGCATAATCGCTAAAAGTATTTTCTTCAGGTTTAAATTCTTCTGGGTTTAAGAATTGGTAAGGCATTGAAACAATAATTTTACCAACTCTTTCATTTTTTTCGTCATCTTGTGCTTTAATCAAAAATGTAAGGTGTAAAATATCAAATGTTCTAAATTTTAAAGAACCTCTTGGACGGATAAATTTATCCGCAACTGCTGTATAATACATATCATTAAAATTTGTAATAATCTTCGCTTCAAGCTCAGACATGATGTTTAAGCTAAACTTTTCAAGCAATTCGCTTGGCTCTAAAAGTTTATCTAAAATCAAAGATATTGCAGGCTCTGAACATCTTATAAAAACTTCTCTAGCTTCATCAATATTAATCTTAGTTACAAAATAGCTGTCATCCTGAAACATCGCATTGATATTAAGACTCATTGCCATTAATTTAAACGCAAAGCCGTATTCAAAAAACTCCTTACTTGTCATTTCTAAGGCAGTTTCGAAATTAGAATTAAACCATTGATACTGGTTTATCAAATTATTATCGAATGTGTTATTAATAACCTCTTGTCCCATAAGTCCCTATCAACTAAAGCGATTAATACAGCTATATTAAGAATACTCTTGAATATTCATCTTAACATCAACTATTTGTTGTATATTTAATAAAATTTGTGTTAAAATAAACATATTAATAAGAAGAGGGAAAATTATGTTAAGAACAGGTATAGTAGGATTACCAAACGTAGGTAAATCAACATTATTCAACGCATTGACAAGTGCAAAAAATGCTCAAAGTGCAAATTATCCATTTTGTACAATTGAACCAAACGTAGGTGTAGTTGGAGTTCCAGACGAAAGACTTGAAAAACTTGCTCCACTTGTAAATGCAGCAAAAGTTGTTCCAACAGCTATCGAATTTGTTGATATTGCTGGACTTGTAAAAGGAGCAAGCAAAGGCGAAGGTCTTGGTAACCAATTCTTAGCAAATATCAGAGAAACTGATGCTATCATTCAAGTTGTAAGATGTTTTGACGACCCTAACACAGTTCACGTAGCAGGCAAAGTTAACCCTCTTGATGATATTGAAACAATTAATACAGAACTTGCTTTAGCTGATATGGCTTCTTTAGAAAAAAGAATTGCTAAAACAGCAAAAGTGGCAAATTCAGGTGATAAAAATGCAAAAGTTGAAGTAAAAGTTCTTCAAACTTTATACGATAAATTATCAGATGCAACCTTTATCAATGTAGACGAATTGTTTGATGATGAAGACGAATTAAAAATCGCTAAACAATCTCAATTAATGTGCATTAAACCAGTTATTTATGCAGCAAACGTTTCTGAAACAGATGTTGTTTCCGGTAACGAATATACAAAAATCGTTGATGAATACGCTAAAAAACACGGTGCAGAAATGGTTATTATTTCTGCAAGAATAGAAGAAGAATTAGCAGAACTTTCACCAGAAGAAGCTAAAGAATACTTGGCAGAACTTGGTATCGAAAACTCTGGTATCGAAAAAATGATTCAAGCAGTATATCATTTATTAAACTTGAGAACATACATTACCGCTGGTGAAATTGAAGTAAAAGCTTGGACAATCACAGCCGGCACAAAAGCACCTCAAGCAGCTGGTGTTATTCACACAGATTTTGAAAAAGGATTTATCAGAGCAGAAGTTATTTCTTATGACGACTTTTTAGCTTGCAATGGTTCTTACACAATGGCAAAAGAAAAAGGTGTAATGAGATTAGAGGGTAAAGACTACGTCGTACAAGACGGCGACATCATGCACTTTAGATTTGCTAACTAAATGCATAATAACATACCCTCGCCACATTTTTACTTTTGTAAAAATTGGAGAGAGGAGAAATTTTAGTTAAAAAAAATACATCAATAAAAAAGAGTCCATTATGGACTCTTTTTTATTTTATTCTTTTACTATACCCTCGCCTTTTGTTTTTTTTAGTACAGCTTTCCAAAAAGCCATGATTTTTCTAATTGTATAAACCACCTTTACATTTGGTCACAAATACGATAACAAGTTTAAATTAATATTTTTAGAGTATGAAATTAAAACAATAATATATATATAACAAGTGGACACCATGACATTTCTTTTTATGACAAATTTGTCAAGAAAGGGGGTGTTGCCTATGGTAATAGTTAAAACGCTGGCCGTTATGTTATACATAATAGCAGTCTTATTCAATAAGCAAAAACTAGCGTTATTAATTGCAATCCTAACGCTAGCTTCAATTTAACAACTAACTGTGGTGTAAAATTTTAGCTTTCGCTAAATGCCACTTGTTATATTTTCATTATAACTTATTTTCAAACTTTTTCAAGTCTATCACAATTACATAAACTTAACGACATAGAAAGTTGCAAGTGAAAAATAAACTGCCAATCCCAATACATCAATAGCAGTTGCAATTACAGGTCCTGATGCTACTGCTGGGTCAATATTCATTTTTTTCATAGCAAACGGTGTAAATGTACCAATCAAGGTTGCAAGTGCCATATTGATAGCCATTGAACCGCCAACGACACAACCTAATTCCACATTATGTTGCCAACCCCAAGTAAACAGAGTTACCATAACTCCAAATAATGTACCTATCATCAAGCCAATCATACTTTCTCTGAAAATATTATACAAAGCTGAGCTTGCGGTAATTTGACCGGTTGAAAGTCCACGAACCATCAGCGTAATACTTTGTGTACCAATATTACCAGCCAAGCCTGCTAATAATGGCATAAAGATTGCAATAATAGGAAACGCTTTCAATGTTCCGTCAAAATGATTTGCAACATTTACGGCAATAAATTCACCAACAAGAGTTACAAATAACCAAGGAGTTCTTGCTCTTACTGATGTGAATAAGCTACCAGCAAGGATTTCATCCTCATCAATGTCACCTGTAGAGATACCTGATGATGCGTAAATTTCTTCTGTTGTTTCTTCTTCTACAACGTCTTGAATATCATCCCAAGTTACAACCCCTTTTAATCTGTTGTACAAATCTACAACAGGCAAAGCGTTGAATTGGTATTTCATAAATTCATCTGCGATGTAATCCTGTGGATCGTCAACATGAAGTTTTACAATGTCTGACGTCATAATTTCTGAGATTTTAACATTTTTTCTTGTAGTTAATAAAGCTCTTAAAGAAACAACCCCAATCAAGTGATTTTGCTTATCAATTACATAAATATAATATAAATCTAAGTTATCCTCTTCTGCCTTAATACGAACGTAATCCAAAACTTGTTGAACAGTCATATCCATGAAAACTGTCATAACAATAGGGTTCATCAAACCACCGGCAGTTTCCTCGTTATATGTTAAAAGTTCTCTAACCTCGTCTGAAAACTTTTGAGGTAACTTATCCAAGTATGTTTCAGATTCATCCTCTTCCATATCACCCAAAACGTCGGCAGCAGCATCGTGAGGCATCATAGTAATAATTTGAGAAGCTCTTTCTTCATCAATTGCACCTAACAATTCTACTTGAAGTTGTGGAGATAGGTATTCAATAATTTCAGCAGCCTTATCAAGGTCTATTAGCTTAAAGCAATCTAGACGCTCTTCCTCTTTTAATTCCTGCAAAATATCTGCCAAATCGGCACTATGATAACTGTTAAGTTCTTCTGCAAGTGGCTCAATTTGTGAATCTGCAAGGAGTTCTCGTATTCTTTCTATTGTTGCTGAAATATTTTTCATAATTTTATTATATATTAAATATTTTTTTTTATTTATAATAAATTTATAAAACGGAGAATAAATTTATGTACAAACAATTTTTTGAAAACGAAACAAAAGAAGCTTTGAAAAAAGCATACCCAGAAATAACAACTTTCAACTTACATGTTGAAAAACCTAAAAATCCTGATTTTGGTGATTTTGCAATTAACGTATCACCATTAGCTAGAGATTTAAAAACAGCTCCACCAGTTATTGCTCAAAATATAGAAAAACAACTTTCTAAAAATGGTTATGAAGTAACTCTAATCGGTGGTTTTATGAATTTTAAAGCAGGCAAAAAAATGCTTGCCGATACAGTAGAAGAAATTCTGCAAAAAGGCGAAAACTATGGTAAACCTGAAAATATTGAAAAAGAATACATAAATCTTGAATATATTTCAGCAAACCCTACAGGACCATTCCACATTGGTCACGGTCGTTGGGCTGCTATGGGAAGTGCATTAGCAAATCTTTTAAAATTCTATGGTCACGATGTTTACCAAGAATTTTATATCAACGATGCTGGTAGCCAAATTCAAAAACTTGGCAACTCTTTATTAATCAGACTTAAACAAGAAAAAGGCGAAAATGTTGATTTCCCAACTGATGAAGTTGAAAGAAAAAACTTCTATCCAGGGGAATATCTAATTCCTGTTGCTAAAAAATTCTTATCAGAACACGAATACACAGAAGATATAAAAGTTCTTTCTGATTACGCAAAAAAAGAAATGGAAAAACAACAAAGAGATTTATTAGACAATTTCAGAGTACATTTCGACAAATTCTATTCAGAACTAGATTTGCACAATACTGGTAAAGTTGAAGCGTCTTACAAAAAACTTGAAGAAAGCAGAAAACTTTACGAAAAAGATGGTGCAATTTGGTTCAAATCATCAGAATACGGCGATGACGAAGATAGAGTTATCAAAAAAGCTGATGGTTCAAATACATATTTAACAGCTGATATTGCTTATCACAAGGACAAATTAGATAGAGGCTTTGATAGATTAATCAACATTTGGGGTGCTGACCATCACGGTTACGTTGCTCGTGTAAAAGCATCTATTGAAGCTCTTGGATATGACCCAAACAAACTTGAAGTCCTTTTAGGTCAACTTGTTAACCTTGTTATCAATGGTGAACAAACAAGAATGGGTAAACGTAAAAATATGATTACTCTAGGCGATTTAATCGAAGAAGTTGGTGTTGATGCAACAAGATTTTGGATGTGTATGAGAGATATTAATAACACTCTTGATTTTGATATTGAATTAGCTAAAAAATCAACTGACGAAAACCCTGTGTTCTACGTTCAATACGCTCATGCCAGAGCTTGCTCAATCTTGAGAAACGTTGTAAACGAAAAAATCGACACAGAAACAGGCGAAAAAACTCCAGCTTTAATGAGCCAAGAAGAATTGGATAATATCTTCAAAAACTTTAAAGCAGAAGAAATTGAAGATGATGTAGAAAATGCAAAATCTTTAATCTTAAAATTGGAAGATTTCAAAAACACAATTACTTTATCTGCACAAGCGAGAAGTGTTTACACAATTTGTAGATACTTATCAGAACTTGCAGCAGAATTCCACTCATTCTATACAAAAAATCGTGTATTAGTTGACGATAGAAAAGTTATGGAAGGTAGATTAGCACTTGTTTATGCAACAAAATCAGTTCTAAAACAAGCACTAGATATTCTTGCAGTTTCTGCTCCCGAAAAAATGTAGTAGTAAATAGAAATTTAAAATAAATTATAGTGCGAAGCTTTGTAAAAGCTTCGCACTATTTCGTTGATTAAATTTATTATAAATCATCAATCATAAATTCTTTTTGACCGACAATATCTCCGTGAAGAGTTTTTATATCTTTATTAAGTTCAAAATGACCCCAGCCAAGTTTGTTCATTATACTCAAAACAACAAATTCTCTTGTTGGCATATCAGAATCAAGAATATTAACAATAAAACCCTCATTTGATAGAGTATTTACAACAACACACAAGCCCTCAGCTCCAACTTTTGCGATACAACCGGCTGAACCTTGCATAACTTTTGTATCTAATCTATCTTCACCACCAATGATATATGGATTATTTAAGAAAGCATTTTTTATTTTTAAATAAGCAGGGTTTAAGAATAAATTCAAATATCCTTTCAACATATTTTTTAAAGGCATTGAAAAAATAGGAACACCACAACCATCTTTAGTAACTGGAGTATCGCCGTCATACTCACAAAGTTCGTAAACTTTTTTCTTAATCATCTTTTGCAAAGGATGGTCTTTTTCATAATAAGTATTCACGTCAAAACCAAAATGTTTTGCTAAAGCCAACATCAAAATATGTTTTCCACAACAATTATTATGAAAAACAGTTGGCTCATCACAAGTAATAGATTTTGCTAAAGGCGTATGAAGACCACATCTTATCCAACCTTCGCAAATATCGGCTTTGTACATAAAACTTTTTGCAGTTTGCACGTGACAATCCTCGCCAGCATGAGAAGCACAACCAATCGCAATTTCTTCAGAAGTTAAGCCTAAAGTTTCATCCAATTTTTCATCTATTAATAACGCTGCCTGAAGAGGTTTTGCACAAGAACGAAGATAAAATGGATACTCCATAGTATCGCCAAATTCTTTTATTTCACCCTCTAAACTTAACACGACAAAACCAGAATGTTCTTGTTCAACAAGCCCATCTCTTACATGTTCTACAAGTTTAATTGGATAATAATACTTATTTTGCATTTTTCTTCAAGAATAATAAGATTTTGTTCAATTGAGATTTTAATTTTGCATTTTCATGTTTTAATTCATTTACTTCTGCAATATATTTGTCTGCACTTTCTCCATCTAAAGACATTCCCTCAGGAATAAGTGCAACATCTAAAATAAATCTCTTAGATGCTTGTTCCTTAATAATCAATAATGCTTTTGAATCAGCCTCTGTAATATAACCAAATTCAATCATCAATTCAACGAATTGAGGTCTTTCGCCTTTTTCTCTCAATTCTTTTTGAATACGAATTGTATGTTCCAATTGGTCAATATTAATTTTACCAATACGTTTAAAGTATTCACCAGTACGGTATTTACCCGCTAAATAACCAGCCATAATCATAATAGGGTTTGGAACTGGTGATTTGATATAATTTTGTTCACAACAGAAAATAAAGTATTTAGAAACTTCTTCTATTGTCCAGAAATTATTTAAAGCAATTGTAATAATATCATAGCCTTCTTCAACCATGCCCAAGAAAGTGTACAAATTGGCATCCAAACCAGCCTCTTTTTCTAAAAGCTCAGTTTTACCAATATAGGACAATTTCGGTCTATATAAATGGAAACTATCCTCAATACTTGTATTTAAAAATTCCTCACTCAAGAATCCTTTTAAATGCTCTCGCAAACGTAGGTAAATAACTTGTTTTACCCATAACGGAAACTCAAATAAATGTTCCATGAATGTTTCTAATAAACTCTTTTTCAAAAAATCAACTCTCCGATATATTCTATTTTTTTTCATTATATATTATAATCATGTTTAGTGCAAGATATTTACATGGATAATACAAAATGGCATTAGATGGATTTTCTTTAAGACAAGTTGGTTTAGGACAAGACAACACATCTGCACAAATGGCAATGAATACAGAACAAAGTATTCGAAGTGGTCTTGGAACAAAAAACGTCGACCAAATTGCAAATATGGATAGCGAAAAAGCCGTTACTCTAGATGAAGAAAAAGAAAAGGATGAAAGCCAAACAAAAACTAAATTAAAGAAAAGAGGTAAAAGAAAAAAATCTAAAGCTTCTACAAAAGCTGAAGCACCTTATACCATTGAAACAGAATCTCTTGATTCAAACATAAAGGATTTAGATTTTTACACCAAATTTTCTGACCAGTTAGCAATCAGATTAAACAGAAATTCTGAAATAATCGAATTGTATAACAAAAATACAAACACAGTCGTTGAAACAATTAACACAACTGACTTGATAAAATTAATAGATAAGTTGAAAATATCATCAGGTGTACTTGTAAACAAAAAAATATAGCAGAGGTATAAATGAATCCATATTTAAAACAATATCAAAGAACAGAAGTAGAAACAGCAACACCAGAAAAAGTGTTGATATTACTTTATGACGGGGCTATACAATTTTTAAATAAAGCTTTAATTGCTCTTGATGAAAAAAATCACCAAGAAACATACAACAATCTTGTTGGAGCAGAACGTATTCTTTTAGAATTTATGAATACGCTTGATTTTGAGCAAGGTGGCGATTTTGCAGTAAGACTAAACGCACTTTATCAATATTTTTACAATAGACTTGTTGAAGCAAATATGAAAAAAGATAAAACTATTGTACAAGAGGTTTTAAAATTTTTGGTTGATTTAAGAGCAACTTGGAAACAAGCTATGAATATGGTTAAACCTGAAACAACGCAAACAACAAATGCTGGTGGTGATACTTACGTCGCAAACGATGAAGAAGATGACGATGAGGATTACGAATACGACGACGAAGATGATGAAGACGACGAGGATGAAACCACTTACGAGGGATAATCAATGAATCAAGAACCTATTGAACAATTAAAAGTTATGTACACTCAACTTTTTAACCTTAACGAAGAGGTTAAAAATCTTGTCGCAAGTGGAAACATGGATTCTGCTATCCAAAAAGCTACTCAACTTGACAATTTAATGAATCAAATAAAATTTGCAAGAATGGGAATGACAGTTCCGGAAGAAAATAAACAAGAGATTTCGGAATTAGAAACAAAAGCAATTGTGGAAATAAAATACACAATGGAGTCTTTAATAAAAATTAAAGATAATTTGAAAGGTGATATAAATAGAGTTAATAACAATATCAAGGTTAGAAACGCTTACACAGCAGAAATGCCAAGAACAGGACAAATTCTTTTTGAAGAAGAATAATTTGTAATTATAAATCTTAACTACTACAAATATAACAAAGTTTATAATTTTAACGTAAAATTCTTGATTATTATACAAAATTATTGTATAAATTAAGATACTACGATTACTTTTGACTAGATTAAAGAAGGAATGGATATGACACAAGAAACGTGTGAAACAAATACTCTAACAGGAGCACAAATACTTATTGAATCCCTAAAAAAAGAAGGTGTAGATACAGTTTTTGGATACCCTGGGGGTGCAATACTTGATATTTACGAAGCTTTATACCACGAAAAAGATATAAAACATTATTTAGTAAGACACGAACAAGCAGCCGTACATGCTGCAGAGGGTTATGCTAGAGTTTCAGGCAAATGTGGAGTTGCAATTGTAACTTCTGGTCCTGGAGCAACAAATACAGTTACTGGTATTGCAAATGCTTATCTTGATGGATACCCAATTGTTGTATTTACAGGTCAAGTTTCTGCTAATTTAATTGGTAATGATGCATTCCAAGAGGCTGATATTGTTGGTATCACTCGTGCTTGTTGTAAACATAATTATTTAGTTAAAGACATAAAAGATTTACCAAAAGTAATAAAAGAAGCTTTTCACATCGCTACAACAGGTAAACAAGGTCCTGTTTTAATCGATTTAGCAAAAAATATTCTAACAGCTAATAGTGAATTTGAATATCCTGAAACAATTAATTTACAAGGTTATAAACCAAATTACCAAGGTAATACAAAACAAATTTCACAAGCCCTAGATTTATTATGCAGAGCAAAAAGACCAGTAATTATTGCTGGTGGAGGGGTTCTTGCCGCTAACGCTTGCGAAGAATTGAGAGAACTTGCAAGAAGATTAGAAATTCCAGTAGCGAATACTCTTATGGGTGTTGGCACGTTTCCAACAAAAGATTCTCTATCTCTTGGTATGCTTGGTATGCACGGTAATTATTGGGCAAATTTTGCTGTTAATGATTGCGATGTTTTACTTGCAATTGGTACAAGATTTAACGATAGAATTACAGGTTCTTTGAAGAAATTTGCACAAGATGCAAAAATTATTCACATTGATATCGACCCATGTTCTATTTCAAAAACGGTTCAAGCAGATGTTCCTATCGTAGGGGACGCAAAATTAACTCTTCAAGCTATGTTAAAAGAACTTGAAGAAAAAGAATACGTAGCAAACGAAACATTTAAGAAAATGTGGTTTCAAGTAATCAACGAATGGAAAACAAAACGAGCAATTCCAGAAATTCGTTCAGATAAATTACATGCTCATACTGTGCTTGATGCAGTTTATGAATACACAAAAGATATGGATCCAGTTGTAGCAACAGAAGTTGGACAACACCAAATGTGGACAGTTCAAGCTTTCAATTTTGATAAGCCAAGAAAACTTGTAACTTCAGGAGGACTAGGTACAATGGGCTTTGGTTTTCCTGCTGCTATGGGTGCAACTCTAGGTCAAGATAAACCTGTTATTTGTATAGCTGGTGACGGTTCATTACAAATGAATATCCAAGAATTAATGACTTGCGTTGATTATAAATTGCCAGTAAAAGTTGTAATTATGAACAATGGTTACCTTGGAATGGTAAGACAATGGCAAGAAAAATTGTATGACGGTCACTATTCACAAACAAAAATTTCTTCACCTGATTACGTAAAACTTGCAGAAGCTTACGGAGCTAAAGGTATCAGAATTGAAAAAGAAGAAGAAATTCTTCCAGCTTTAAAAGAAGCCTTTGAATATGACGGTCCAGTATTTATGGATTTCATCATTGAACCTTTCGAAATGGTTTATCCATGGGTATTATCAGGTAAAGGGCTTAATAATGTATTACTTTCAGACAAAGGATAATTAGATTATGCGACATATTTTATCGATATTAACTAAAAATGAAGCAGGGGTTGTTTCAAGAGTATCTAACCTTTTTTCAGGTAGAGGTTATAGTATTGAAAGTATTACGGCTTCAACAACATTAGATAAAGAACATTCTAAAATCACTATCGTTACGACTGGTGATGAAAAAGTTATTGAACAAATTACAAAACAATTACATAGATTAATTCCAGTTATCAAAATTACAGAAATGAAAGCTGATAACTCAATTTGTAGCGAATTAATGTTTGTAAAAATCAAGGTTAAAGACGAAGATAGAGCAGAAGTTATTAAACTTATCGAAATCTTTGGTGCAAAGATTTTAAACATTTCTCAAAGAGAATATATTATTCAAGCTGTTGGTGATGAAAACTATATCAAATCCCTAATTGAACTACTTAAACCTATTGGAATTAAAGAAATAATCTGCTCTGGAGCGGTTGCTATTTCAAGAAGTTAAGAATGGTTACAAATTAATTTTCTTTTGATATTTTTTAATTTATAATTTAATCGGAATTAGAAAAAAAAGAAAAGGAAATTAAAAATGGATATATTCTCAATATTTACACTATGTGGCGGTTTAGCATTCTTCCTGTATGGTATGGGAGTTATGTCATCAGGCTTAGAAAAAGTTGCCGGTGGTAAATTAGAAAAGATGTTACGACAAATGACATCTAATCCATATAAGAGTTTAGCTTTAGGTGCTGGTATCACGATTGCAATTCAATCGTCATCAGCACTTACTGTTATGTTGGTAGGTTTAGTAAACTCTGGTATTATGGAACTTGGTCAAACAATCGGTGTTATTATGGGTGCTCACGTTGGTACAACCCTAACAGCATGGATTTTATCTTTATCAGGTATTGATGCAAGTTCTAACATATTACTAAGATTATTAAAACCTGAAAGTTTTTCACCATTGTTCGCACTTGTTGGTGTATGTATGATGATGATGGCTAAAAGCAATAAAAGAAAAAGCTTGGGTTCAATCCTTGTAGGATTTTCAATCCTTATGGTTGGTATGATTATGATGGCACAATCAATGACTCCACTTGCTGACATGCCTGAATTCCAAAAATTCTTAATTGCATTTACAAATCCTCTTTTAGGCGTTGCAGTAGGTACAATTTTTACAGGTATTATCCAAAGTTCAGCTGCTGCAGTTGGTATTTTACAAGCCTTATCTCTAACAGGTAGTATCTCAATCGGTATGGCAGTTCCAACTATTATGGGTATGAACATTGGTACTTGTGCAACAGCCTTGATTTCTAGTATCGGTGTAAACACAAACGCTAAACGTGTTGCTGTGGCACACATTTCTATTAGTATTATCGGTGTTATAATTTGTTTACCACTATTTTATGTTGGTGACTTTATTTTAGAAAACTATATTTTACATACAAGATTTATTAATCAAATAATTAACCCTGTGGGAATTGCGTTGGCTCACACTATTTTTAACGTTGTGACTATGACATTATTATTCCCATTCACTAAACAAATCGAAAAACTTGCAGTTAAACTTGTTAAAGCAAAAGAAGACGAAGAAGAAGTATTCTTAGACGAAAGATTATTACTTACTCCAGCTTTTGCAATTAATGAATGTAAACATTTGTCAAATACAATGGCAGTTATGGCTAAAAAGAACTTCTTCCGTTCTTTAAAAATGATAAACAATTTTAGTCCAAGAAGATTGGATAAAATCCTAAGAAAAGAACCTAGAATTGATATGTATGAAGACAAATTAGGAACTTTCTTAGTAAAACTTTCTGGTAAAGATATTTCAGAAGAAGATAGTAACGAAATTTCTAAATTATTGCATTGTATCGGTGATTTTGAAAGAATTGGCGATCATGGTATCAACATCTTAAAAATTGCACAAGAAATGAACGAAAAACAAATAATGTTCTCAGATGAAGCGAAAGCAGAAATTCAAGTTGCAACAAACGCTCTTTCTGAAATTGCAGAACTTACAATGAAAGCTTTCTGCGAAGACGATTTAGAGTCGGCAAAAAGAATTGAACCTCTTGAACAAGTTGTTGATATTATTATCAGCGAAATCAAAGATAATCACATCAAGAGATTACAAGAAGGAAAATGTACAATTGAATTAGGCTTTATGCTAAACGATTTGTTAAACAATATGGAAAGAGTTTCTGACCATTGTTCAAATGTTGCAGCTTGCATAATTCAATTAAAAGATTCTACTTTTGCTACTCACGAATACTTGAACGAAATCAAATCATCACAAGACAACGAGTTCAAAAAAGAATTTGAAGAATATAAAAACAAATATTCACTTGCAAACGTAAACAGAGCGTAGAAATGACAGAACAAGATTATAAATTTTATTTAAACGAAGGTATTGAATTAACAAATCAGGGCAAATTTGAAGATGCCTTGGAATCTTTAAATAAAGCTATTGAACTAAATCCTAGCAACGCACTCTCGTATTTTTCAAAAGCTATTGCATACCATAATCTTGGGCAATATAGAGCAGCTTATGAAAATTATGGAAAAGCTATCTTACTTGATAAAAAAATGATAGATGCGTATTATAATAGAGCACAAGCTATTTTAGGTCTTGAAGATGCAACAGAAGACGAACTAAAAGAAGCGTTATCAAATCTAGAAACAGCAACAGAATTAGATCCAAAATTTATTGATGCACATTATTATTCAGCCGTAGTTAAAAAGAAACTTGGACTGTATGAAAGTGCTATCGTATCTTTGAATAAAGTTCTTGATATTCAACCAGAATCACCATATTCAAAAGCTTTGAAGAAATTAATCCTTACAAAATATTTGCATATTGAAGATAAATAATTAGGATTTGCTATGAAATTTATACCTTTTAAAACTTATACTGGCAAAGAAAATATGCAAATGGATTCTGACTTACTTGATAAGGCTATATCTGAACAACAGACAGAACCAACATTCAGACTCTATGGCTGGAAACCTAAATGTATTTCTTTGGGTCGTAATCAGGTAGATAGTTTTTTGGATTATGACTTTTTAAAGAAAGAAAATATCGATGTTGTTCGCCGTATCACAGGTGGCAGAGCCCTTTTACACGATATGGAAATAACATATTCATACATTTGTCCAGTTTCGTATTTAAAAGAGGGTGAATCAGTTACCAAATCATATATGGAAATTTCGCAAGTATTAATTGATTTTTTCAAAAAGTTTGGTATAGAACTAGATTTTGGCACACAAAACCCCATTAACACAAAGTTTAACTACTGTATGCTAATTTCTACAGGTGCAGACCTATGCTACAAGGGTAAAAAACTTATTGGTTCAGCTCAATGCCGAAAACAAGGATACATCTTACAACATGGCTCTATTCTTTATGATTATGATGTGGAACTCCTTACAAAAATCTTTGGTGAAAAACCAGATTTAACCCATTTTACATCCTTAAAGGCAATTAACCCTGACTTATTTTTTATGTTACAATCAATGCATGAGCTTTGATAAAAATACTTACGAACGAATAAAATCACTTGTAAAGTCTGAACTTGAAAGAGTTGACGAGGTTTTGTGCAAAATAAATTCTACATCAATGGAGTTTAATAATTTTATAAAAGAATACGTTTCAGCACCTTCAAAAAGACTTCGTTCTGTTCTTGCTTTTTTGTATTTGAAAGCAAATAACAAAGAAATTACAGAGGAACAAATTCGCTTACAAGCAACTATAGAACTTATTCATAACGCAACACTTATTCACGATGATATTATCGATGAAGCGGATGTACGAAGAAATTTGCCAAGTGTAAACAAAAAATTTGATAATTCTCTTGCCGTTATTGGTGGTGATTATTTACTTTCTATAGCTCTAAAAGAAATTTTGAAATTTAATAATAACGATATTTTTGATTTGTTCACAAAATCTATTGAAAATATGTGTCTTGGAGAAATTTCTCAATATTTTTCAAAATTCAAAATGCCAACAATTTATGAATACATAGAAAAATCAAGAGCAAAAACTGCATCCCTATTTGAAGCCTCTTTGGTTTCAGCATCTATACTTGCAGACCTTAATAAATCAACAGCAGAAAACTTGGCAAATAATTTTGGCATAGCTTTTCAGATAAGAGATGACATTTTAAATTTTGATAATAACGATAATAAACCTGTAAAAAATGACTACGAAAATGGTATTTATACTGCTCCGATTATTTATGCAGAATGTGATTTAAAGAATATTGCATTAGGTATTGAAAAAGCAACTCAGTTGTTAGATAATTATCTTTGTAATACTCGTGAAGTGCTTTGTACTTTAGATAAAAACATTTATACAGATGCACTCACATCAATTTTGGATTTACTAAAATTATGAACTTAGATTATAAAGAAATATACGCAAAAATAAAACCAGCAATGAAAGAAATCATAGAAACAGCTGTCTTTGTTATTGTAATGGTTATAATTATCAGATTTTTCATTGGGGAAATCCGTTGGATTCCATCAGGCTCTATGAAACCAACTCTTAACGAAGGTGATAGAATTTTTGTAGAAAGATTTTCACGTTTTTATTCAACACCAAAACGTGGAGATGTAATGGTATTTTACCCACCATCACAAGATTTAAAATATTCACCAGTAAAAGTATTCCAAAGACTAACAGGTTTTTGGTGTAAAGATATTGCATATATCAAACGTGTTGTTGGTATGCCTGGGGATAAATTTGAAGTAAAAAAAGAAGCTAATGGTAAATTTGGCGTATTTATTAATGATAACAAACTTGATGAGCCATATATTATGGACGAATACGACTATCCGGATTGTTCTAACGTAAAATATTGCGGACCATTTATTATTCCAGAACACGAATATTTTATGATGGGAGATAATAGAGGAAATTCTCAAGATAGTAGATACTGGGGATTTTTGGACGAAGATAGATTTATCGGAAAGGCTGTATTTTTATTCTGGCCAGTTGTAAGATTTTCAGAAAAGCAAGTACAAACTCCTGACGGAAATACACAATCTAAATTACTTGTAAATTGGAATCCAAAAGGACTTTAATCTTTTGCGATAAACAATACGTCGATATGACGAAATTGGTATACGTGCATGCTTGAGGTGCATGTGGCGAAAGCCGTGGGGGTTCAAGTCCCCCTATCGACATTTTGATTTGCTTATATATCACAGAGTTTCTGCTAAATTATTTCTCTTTGACGTTTATTTTCATCAAAAATGGTAATGGAATTAGCAAAAAGGCAATTAAAGCTACGATTGCAAACGCATCAACATAAGCCATCAAATTTGATTGCACAATCATTTGTTTATAAGCATAAGCATTTGCCTTATTAACCGCATAAGTACTTGATGCACCGGTTATAAATGTATTAGTCCAACTTGCCATTTTGTTTTGGAATACCCAATTAAAATTAGACAAATTATCAACCAAATATCCTTGATGGATTTGAGAGTGTCTTGCAACAATAGTTGAGGACATCGATACAATTATCGCAACCCCAATGGTTTTACAAAAATTATGCAAACTTGCACCATTTGCCAAATCTTCTTTCGGCAAAGTTCCAAGAGCCAATGCTGAAATCGGTATAAAAGTTAAAATTACGCCAATACCTAGCAAGAAATTCGGTATTGAAACATACAAGAACGAAACTGCCAAATTCACGTTTGTATAAACAAAAGTTGCTAAGCCTAAAAAGAAAAATCCGACCGCAATTAAAATTCTACTATCATAAATTCTCATCAAATGAGGAATTACAAGCAACATCAAAATACAAGAAATAACACGTGGTGCCATTGTTAAGCCACTCAACAAAGCCGTATAACCAAGCATATTCTGTATAAATTGTGGTGCTAAATACATTGTCGTAAATACAACCATACTTATCGCTGTAGAAATAATTGTTCCTATTAAAAAATTTCTATCTTTGAAAATTCTGACTTTCATAAAAGAATTTTTGTTTTCAATTTCCCACACAATTAGAAAAGAAAGTGTAACCAAAGAAAAACCTGCTAACCAACAAATCCAAGCACAATCAAACCAATTATATTGTTGACCTTTATCCAAAACGATTTGCATAGACATCAACCACAAAACAAGTGCTGTCATACCGACAAAATCAATTTTTGGTTTAACCTCAGGCTTTTTAGTTTCTTCAATAAAGTTGCTTACTAAAATTAAAGAAACAATCCCAACAGGAATATTTACAGAGTAAATATAGTGCCAATTAAAATTATCAACTAAAAAACCACCGAAAGACGGTCCAAGAATAGCACAAACCATTACTGCAAAGCCAAACAAAGACATCGCAACCCCTTTTTTCTCTGGAGGAAAAGCTGTAAGTAAAATTGTTTGCGAAATAGGTGTCATAGGTCCGCCACCAATACCTTGAATAAATCTACCAAGTACCATAATATTTAATGACGGAGCAAACGTACAAATTAAAGCACCTAACGTAAAAATAGCAATACAAATTTTTGCAAATAATTTTCGTCCAAAAACATTTTCCAACCAGCCTGAAAGCATAATCAAGCAAGCGTTTGCAACCATATATGAGGTTACAATCCATTTTGCTTCATCTGCAGTTGCAGCAAAATACCCTGAAATATGAGGCAAAGCAACGTTTGTCGCAGTTGTTGCTAGTGCAGCAAACGAGGTCGGCAAAAGGATTGATACTGCGATTAACCAAATTGGAACTTTTTGTTTAACGCTTGTTGTTTCCATTTTCTATGCCCTATTTTACCTTTACAGTAGGTACAACGCTCATTCCTGGAATTACGTTATAATTTGAAATATCTTCCTTGAATATGATTTTTACAGGTATTCTTTGTACAATTTTTACGTAACTGCCAACCGCGTTTTCAGGTGGAAACAAACTAGCTTTAGCACCTGATGCCATTTGCAAACTATCAACTTCACCTTTGAATTTTTTACTTCCGTAAGCGTCAATTTTTATAGTTACCGGTTGACCTTTTTTCATATTTGCAACTTGTGTTTCCTTAAAGTTTGCAACTACCCAAACGTCATCCTTTGCAATTGCAAAAAGGGGTTGAGCTACTTGAACATAATTACCTTGTTCAACTGTTCTATGTGTAATTTTGCCATCTTGAGATGCGTAGATTTTTGTATATGATAAATCTAATTTTGCTTGTTCAACCTCTGCCTCAAGCTTTTTGATTGTTGCTACAATTTCGTCTTGCTTTGATTTTGAAGCGTTATTATTAGAAACAGCAACGGTCAATTTGTTTTGGCTGGAATCGTAATCTTGTTTTGAAGAAATACCTTTTGAATACATTTGAGAATATCTGTCATAATCACTTTTTGCAAAATCTAATTCTGAAAAAGTTTTTACAACGTCATTATTTGCACTATGCAATAGTGCTTTTGCCTCTTCAAGCTTAGCTTGAGTTTGCTTTAGTTTAACCTCATAATCTTTTGGGTCAATTTCTAAAAGTAAATCACCTTTTTTAACAAGTTGGTTATCTTCAATATTTAATTTAATTACAGGGCCAGAAACTCTAGGTGCGACTGTAACGATATGCCCCTCAACAAAAGCATCGTCTGTTGATTTATAATACATTGATTTTATTGAAACGATTATACCAAATATTAATAAAACGATTGCTGTAATTGTTGGTACAATTACTCTCTTTTTTTCATAAATATGTCTTGTATCTTCTGGGCTTATTTCATGTATACTTTGCTCGTCTGCCATTTTTATTACCTCATAATTTATTTATTATATTTGTAATTTTACTAACGGTCTTGCGTTATCATAAACTTTATTTAGGGTTGAAATCATAATTTCTATTTCTTCATTTGAAATTCCATCGATTAAGGTTTTTCTTAATTCTTTAGTCATTGGTTTCATTTCATCACGAATAGTTTTGCCTTTTTCAGTAACAGAAATTTTGAATATTCTTCTACCATTACAAGCCTGTCGTCTTTTTATCAACTCTTTTTCTTCTAGTATCTTTACTAACCTTGCAACATTACTTCTATCCTTTTGAGTAATTTCGCAAATTTGCCTTTGGTAAAGTTCTCCATACTCTTGTACCAAATCTAATATCAAGAATTGTTCTGGAGTTAATTCAAAACCTTTTTCAGCAAAGGTTTGTGAAGATAACGCTCTAACAACGACACCTGTATTATATATCGTTGTACCTACTCTTTTCCCAAAACTTATTCTTTCCATATTTGATTTTCCATTTTTCTTGTGATGTAATTATAGCACAAGAAAAATTTTTACAACTATTAATTGGAAGAAATATTATGAGAAGATTTTTAACAGTATTATTTTTCGGATTATCATTGAGTTTAAACTTATTTGCCCAAGCGAACGCATCGACTTATGAATATATGAATATGGGTTGGTGGGAGCATTATCAAGATAAAAATCTTTTAGCTTTGCTCCAAACTGTTTATGAAAAAAATTACGATTTGAAAAATACTGCGTTAAAAATTAAGGAAAACGAACAAGTTGTAAAAATGCAATTTGCAGAAGAGTTACCATTTGCAAATTTTTCAGGTGAAATTTATAGGAATTTAAGAGCTCCAAGACAACAATTTGGAAATATGCAAATTCCTAATTACTCTCAAAACAACTATAATTTACCAATTACAGTCGGTTATGAAATAGATATTTGGGGCAAAAATAGATTAAAGACTAAGAGTAAAAAACAACAATTAGAAATTATCAAACAAGCAGAACGTGCGACATATATTTCTTTAACCTCAAACTTTGCGACTGATTATTTTAATTTAATTAAAGCAGATAAAATGAATGAACTTCAAACAGAATTGGTAAAAGTTCAAGAAGATATTTTGAATAAAGTTACTGAAAAATATAAAATCGGTTTATGCCCAATAACAGAAGTTTTAGAGCAAGAAAAACTATTAAATCTATTTAAGGAAGAAAAAAATATTCATGAAAAAACTAAAGAGGTTTTGGTAAATTCTATGAGAGTTTATTTGTCTGATGTCGATGGTAAAATTGTGAGAAACAAATATGAAAACATTCAAATGCTAAAAAATCTTCCGTCAGAATATAGCACAGATGTAATCACCCATAGACCTGATTATTTACAAGAAGAAGCGAATTTAAAAAGAATAGGTTTTGACGTTAGAGTTGCGAAAAAGGAATTTTTGCCAACCTTCACTATCTTTGGTCAAGTTGGGCTAAATGCTTACACGTTAAGTACTCTGTTTAATTCACCATCACAGTTCTTAAATGCAGGTATTTTACCAAATTGGGATTTGTTCTCTGGTGGACAAAAGAAAGCGAATTTGAAATTGAAAAAATACCAATACGAACAAGCTCTTAATGAATATCAAAAAACTTTTATTGTTGGAGTAAAAGATGTAAATACAGGACTTGTTGAATACAAAACTTCAGAAAAAAATTATCAAGAAGCATTAAAGAAAATAAATACAGAACGAAAAATTTATAACTTAGCAAAAGATAAAACAAAAATCGGTGCAGCATCAAATTTAGATGAACTTTTGGCAAAAGAGATGTACTTAATTGCAGAAAAAGAAATTGTTTCAAACAAAATTGATACAATAATTTCTACAATTGGCTTATACAAAGCTAGTGGTGGAATTGACTTATACAAATTAAACGAAAAAATTTAAAATGTAAATAATTATTAAAAAGAGGTTGCTTGAGAGTTACTCTCATCTTGTATATTTTTATAAAAGGAGAATTTATATGCAATACAGAAAACTTGGTAACTTAGAAGTTTCAGCAATTGGCTTAGGTTGTATGGGAATGAGCCACGGTTATGGCGACCCTGCCGATAAAAACGAAATGATTAAACTAATTCGTTATGCTTACGAAAATTTAGGAGTAACCTTCTTTGATACAGCTGAATGTTATGGACCTTTTACAAATGAAGAATTAGTCGGCGAAGCCTTAAAACCGATTAGAGATAAAGTTAAACTTGCAACAAAATTTGGTATTACGGTTGACAAAGACAATAATCAAATTTTAGATTCTCGTCCTGAAACAATTAAAAAATCTATTGAAGGTTCTTTAAAACGTCTTCAAACCGATTATGTTGATTTATATTATATGCACAGAGTTGACACAAAAGTCCCAATCGAAGATATTGCAGGCTGTGTTGGAGAACTAATCCAACAAGGCAAAGTTAAACATTGGGGTTTATCAGAAGCTGGTGTAAATACTATTAGAAAAGCTCACTCAATAACTCCTGTAACTGCAATACAAAGCGAATATTCTATGTGGTGGCGAGAACCTGAAAAAGAACTTATCCCAACTCTTGAAGAATTAGGCATAGGTCTTGTTCCATTCAGCCCATTAGGCAAAGGATTTTTGACAGGCACAATTAAATCTGATGCAACTTTTGCACGCAACGATTTTAGAAGTATCGTTCCACGTTTTTCAAAAGAATGTTTAGAAGCAAACCAAAAATTTGTAGATTTTGTTAAAACTATGGCAGAACAAAAAGGAATTACACCTGCACAATTAGCATTAAGTTGGATTTTGGCTCAAAAACCGTTTATCGCACCAATACCTGGAACAACAAAACTACATAGACTTGAAGAAAATATGAAATCAGCAGACATTGTTTTGACTGAAGATGAAGTAAAAGCACTAAACTCTGAAATTTCAAAAATAGAATTAGTTGGTGCAAGATACCCTAAAGCACTACAAGAAAGAGTAGGTAACTAATGAAAGTATTATTAATAAATGGTTCTCCCAATGAAAAAGGTTGCACTTATACTGCATTGAAAGAAATTGCAACAACTTTAAGTTGCGAAAATATTGATTCGGAAATATATTACATAGGAAAAGATCCAATATCTCCATGTAGAGCTTGTAGAGCATGTGGAAAAATTGGACATTGCGTAATTAATGATAAGGTGAATGAATTTGTTGAATATGCAAGAAATTTTGATGGTTATGTAATAGGTTCACCTGTTCATTATGGTTCAGCTAGCGGTGGCATTGTACCATTTTTAGATAGAGCATTTTTTGTGGATTTTATGAGTGGACACAATTCATTTATCCATAAACCAGCAACAGCAATTGTATCAGCACGCAGAGCTGGTACAACTGCAACAATTGACCAATTAAATAAATATTTTCAAATAAATCAAATGCCAATTATTTCAGGCAGATATTGGAATATGGTTCATGGTGCAACTCCTGATGAGGTTGTTCAGGACAAAGAGGGTATGCAAAATATGAGAATTCTTGCTCGTAATATGGCATATTTCTTAAAATGCAAAGAACTTGCAACAAAAGCAGGACTAGAACCACCTAAACAAGAAGTCGTAGAATATACTAATTTTATAAAAGCCTAAATAGAAAGATTGCAACACCCCGTAAAATCATCGACAATTTAGTTTATTTATGGTAAATTTTTTTTGGAAGATAAGGAGATTTTTATGTTAAGTACAGCAATTTTATCATATATTTTAGTCGCTTTAGCGGTTTTAGTTGGAGCATATCTAATCGGTTCATTTCCAACTGGTTATGTCGTAGTTAAAGCTCTTGCTCATCAAGATATTAGAGAAGTTGGTTCAGGCTCAACTGGTGCTACAAATGTTAAGCGTGTTCTTGGTTTCAAATGGTTTGTAATCGTATTATTAACAGATGCTATTAAGGGTATTATTCCTGTTGTTGCAGCAACATATATTGATTACTCTCTTATAAATGGTATTTTACCAGTAATTGCAGCTATCGGTGTAATTCTTGGTCATAGTAAACCAATCTTTTTAAAATTCCACGGTGGTAAATCTGTTGCTACTGGCGTTGGTACAATTTTAGCTCTTAACTGGATGGTTGGACTTGTAATTGCTCTAATTTGGGTTACTATCACATATTTTTCAAGATACGTGTCAGTTGGGTCAATTATAGCAGTTTGGGTTTCACCATTCTTAATGTACGCTCTTAATATGCCAATGGCTTACGTTGCATATTGTGCTATCGGAGCTCTTTACATAACAATTTTACACAAAGACAATATCAAAAGATTAATCAAACACGAAGAAAATAAAGTCCGCTAAACGTAGGTTGTCTTTTGCATAAAATACATTAAAATATTTTGTATGAAGAAAATTTTTTACATAATATTTTCAATTTTATTTTTTATTACAACACCAAGTTTTGCAGACGAAATGACTGCAAGCGAGATGGAAGATTATGTAAAAATATATAGCGAACTTGCTCCTGCAAAATTTTCTTTTATACACGGAGTTGACCCTGATCAATATTATGATATGCAAGCTTATGCATACACTCCATATCCATTGTTCAGACTTAATTCGCCTTTATACTTTAAAGGAACAACAATTGAGCCTGGGTATTATTTACTAACTCCACGTGAACACGATGGAGAATGGTATATATTATTTAAGGATAATGGCAAAATAAAATACTATATCCCAGTATACAACCGAGATATAGTACCTTTAGGCTTTTATGAATCTCATTTGCCAAAACCAAAATTAACTTTCACTCAAAAAGTCCATATCGGATTTATCAATTTTGTTGGCACAATTTCAAAATCATCAAAAAGAAGACCAGCTCCAAAAACTTATTTAGAGGTTGATGAATTTGACAACGAATTTTATTCTGTTGTCGTGTATTACGGAGATTTTAGATACCATCTTGTACTAAAAGGGTCACCTGACTAGATTAGTCTAAACTATCTTCGTCTTCTTTAATTTTAGTAACAACCATTTTTGCCATTTCTTTAGCAATAACATGTTGTGTTGTTTCTGGACAATTTTGTAACATGTTCATAGCAGTTTTTAATGTGTTATCAATATCATACCATCTACCGTTTCTGCTATCACTTTGACCAGAGCTTACTGCTGTGATTAAATCTTCAACGGCTTCAAATTTTTCATTTTCAATGTTGTGTTCAATGATGATTTTAATCAAATTTAACGCAATTCTAATTTGAGTACCATCATCAGATTGTTCTAATGTTTGCATTGCTTGTGATAAAACTGGGTCTTTATCATACCAACGACGTGATTGTGAACTGTATTCTTCTTTCATTTCTGCCTCCATTAACCGAATTTGTAGGTCACTCCGCATGTACCTTTGGGGTAATGCCATTCTATACATTTTTTTTCGCATGCTATTCTGCATGCACCACATTCTAAACAATTTTCATAGTTTACAATGAGTTTATTTTCATCCTCGTTCCATTCATATACTCCTGCTGGACAAATAAATGTACAAGGTTTTGACTTACAGTTTTTGCAAAGTTCTGTATTAACTTTTAAGTGAGAGGTTTCATCCGTCACATATTTTACTTTTGAAAGTTTGTCATCTATACTCATTTCAAAATTCCCCATAAGAGCTTTAAAATATGTACAATATCTTTTACAAGACCGAAGATACCTCTTTCTTTCAAGGTTGTAAAAATAAAGTTTCCGAATTTATTTTTCTTAGCTATGCTATCAACCTCTATAAACATTTTAAAGAATTTATTAATTTTACGCAAGTAAAAGTCTAAAAATGATGAACTGTTTTTGTGCATAATAGTCATCAAGTCTTTATATGACTTCATATCAGCCATTACAAAAGATTTATCAAGTTTCTTTTTGTAAAGAGAAAGTGTTGATTTTGTAAAGTCATTTTTCTTAAAAGCATGAATAACTGTTTCGCCAGCAAGCTTACCTGAAACCATGGCAAGGTTTGTACCTTCCCAATGCAAATTGTTTACAAGGCTTGCACTATCGCCAACAATAAGAACACCATTGTCATATAATTTTGGAATTTTTTTGTAACCACCCTCTGGGATAAGATGTGCAGAATATTCCAAAACCTCGCCACCATCGATAAATGGAGCAATAGATTTATGAGATTTTAGCTTATCTAAAAGTTCGTAAGGTTTAGTTTTGGTTTTTATCAATTCGCTTAATGTTATGCCTAAACCGATAGTAATAGAATCCTTGTTAGTGTACATATAGCCTAAACCTAGTTCACCAAGCATAGGATAACCAAATATTTCTGTTATACAACCCTCATCATCTGATAGATTAAATCTTTCGTTAATTTTTTCTTTAGGTAATTTTATAACCTCTTTTACCCCTAGTGCAACATCTTTTGGACTGTAATCTTTTCTTAAACCGATTTGTCTTGCAAGTAGGGAGTTTACACCATCTGCAAGAATTACAATATCAGCATAATAATTTTCAAGCTCAGTTTTTACTCCAATAACTTTTTTATTTTCAATAATTAATTCTTCCACAACTGTTTGAGTAACAAGAATAACACCAGCTTTTTTAGCTTCTTCTGCCATCCAACGGTCGAATTTTGAACGAATGACTGAGTAACTGTTAGAATACTCTTCATTATCACGATAAGTTATTGTTGTAGAATCATTTTCATTCAATATTGTGTAATTATGCTTTATGTTGTTACGCTCAAGAGGTGCGAATTTTTCAAAATCAGGAAAAATTTCTTTTGTTGGCTGAGTATAAATAGCACCGCCAAACATATTTTTAGAGCCTGAGAAATTACCTCTTTCTATTAAAATAACTTCAATACCACCTTTGGCAATAGTAATAGCAGATGAAATTCCAGCAGGGCCACCACCAACGACTATGACTTGTGTTTTGTTGTTGTTATTCATGCAAAATATTATACATTATTTTTCAACTTTGTACAAATTCTATTATAAAAGTTTAAGTTCTAATAATTGACCAGCAAGAGAGAAGGTAGCAGAATATTTCACTCCATCAATTTTAACATCACCATATAAAACTTTTTGAACAGTAGCATCTGCAGTAGTTTCAGCAAGAGTTAACATTGCTATTTCAGTAGCTTTTTTACCAACACTTGCACCTTTAAATGCAGCTGAAGTAAAGTAATTAATACCAGTACTTGCTAATGCACTAGCTACAAAGGTTGAACCATCAAGAAGAGAAAATTTTAAAATATCTTGAATATCTTCTTTTGTCATTCCTTTTTTAGATGCCAATCTATCAGCAGAATATGCCACCATGTTTGTACCAGCGGCAGCAACAGCACCCTTAACAGCAGATGCCATCGTTACGCCACTACCAGTAGCAAAACTTACACCTATCATAATAGGTCCCATTATTAAGCAATCCGCAGCGTATTCACCAACTTCTTGCGAAATATTATAATCAGTAACTCTTTTTGCAATATCATTTTCCACACCAAATGTCGCATTATAACTTGCTTCAAATTCTTTTTTCACAAGGTTAATATCTTTACCACCAGTAATCTTCATTGTTTCTCTATGCATTTGGCGAGAATGTGAATTTGCAAGTTTTACCATAACTTTAAACTTGTCTTTTAAAGTCGCATTTGGTTTTAGTTTTTCAGCTTTAAATTTTTGTTCAAGAATTTCTGAACCTTTTTTCTTATCACCTTTACCTAGAATTGTACTGAAATCATCATAATTTCTTTGGTACATTTGTTCTTTTGTTTCAATTTTATTAATAACCGGAACACTACCAGTTACAGTATGAATCATTTCATACTTATCTTCTAGTTTTTTATTATTAATTAAATCAGATAACTTTTCATTAAAGAAATTTTCACTTGCAACCGCAACTAGACTTGTTTTTAATTGAGTTTCTTTATTTTTGTATGTAGCAACTAATTCTGGATCATAATCAACTTTAAAGACAGTCTTAAATACTTCCCTAAATTCATCATCACCCTTATCTGCAACAGCTCTCAAGCAGGCAATTTCGTCCTTGTGTTTATCTATATCTTCTTGCACTAATTTCTTACGATTTTTCGAATTCCATAATGCACTTACATTGTCAGCAAGTTTTCCAAAAAATCCATCACTATCTACTCTTTCTTTAAATGATTTTTCTGCAACTTTTACATTCGATTCTAAAAGTTGAGTTGTGTAATCATAAAACTTTTCGGGCTTTGATTTTTCAATAGCAATTTTTTCTTCTTTTGTTAAAGAAGATTTATTTTCAATTGCCTGAACTAATCCGTTTGTAATTCTATTTAATTTTGTAGATACTGGAGAAAAAACAGGTTTATTAATTTGGTATTTCAATTCTTCATCAAAATTCTTTTTAAAGTGTTCTACTTGAACACCATTATCTTTACCATTTTCGGCTAAAATACCAAATAAATTTTTAACAGTTTCTTCTCTTGTTTCAATATCAGAACCTGTTTCTGTCAAAATGTCTGCAATTAGCGTATTTTTTGGAAATAATTTATCGTAAGCTTTTATCGTAGGTATAACGTTTGTTTTATCAATTTTATTAAAATCGGCTTTAAACTTTTTAGTGTTGATAGCATCAACTTTTGATTTTAAAGAATCATGTAAATTATTAGCAATTTCTCTACCTTGTTCAAGTCTACTCTTTGTTCTAGTTAAACCAGTAAAGTTAATTAATGGGTAGGCGACAAAATTTGTATCGGAAGTTTTTCTGATAGGATTTGACATCAATCTACCAGACGAAACATCAGAAGATTTTCTACTTTCTTTCTGAATAGTCGCACGACAAGCGAGCATATTTGGTTGTTGTGGATTTTTAATTAGCATGCAAAAAATTATATAAATACCTACTTACATATACATTAAAGCTCGTAAATATTATTTTTGCTACATGCCAGCACTTTTCGTTACAATAGTTAACGCTTTATTTCTGCACAAATATAATATGAATTACAATTTTGAATATTTATCATTACATCGTTATTTGAGTTTATGTTTTCTGATTTTGGATAAATTAAATAAAAATTATTTAATACAATTTTTGTGTTTGGGTTTATAAATATATATTGTTGATTATTATCCAAATATGGTAAAATATCAGCAAAAATTATAACTTTACCAATAGTTAAATTTTCATCTTTTGGTTTTACAATAAATACAGGTTTTAATAAATCTTCTTTGAGCTCGGAAG
>ERZ808275.77-NODE-77-length-62875-cov-5.660904_pt1 | contig 62875 bp, 57 predicted proteins | sample MGYA00520894_ERZ808275 | MGnify/ENA primary metagenome ERZ808275 (study PRJEB31516, sample SAMN03275598) | gut metagenome | biome: mammalia-associated habitat; material: feces | host: Papio cynocephalus | place: Kenya | collected 2012-08-03 ... | reverse complement strand
CATACTGAATCCCTCTATCTTCAGAGAAATTTAATGCTGGTTTAAAACACTGTAACTTTTGAACCATCGCATTATTTCTCTTGATTTGTGCATCTATCAAACGTAAGGATTTAATAATTTCTTCTTGCATATCGACATTTATAGGAAAGTCCACCTCAAAATTTTTTAATGCATCTAGAGTCAATCCTTTTTGCATGGAACCATAAGATAAATACTTTATTTTCTTTTGAGTGTTCTCAGAACTAAGAAGATAGTACAAATAATATGGACTGAGTTTATCCTTATCAGGTTTTATAAGCCCAACGCTTCTTTGAAATACATAATTTTTATTATAGCATTCAACAATTGCTAGTTTTCCAAGTTCACCAACAGTAGAAACTAATATATCTCCATCTTCTATTTTGCATCTTTTGTATATCTTATCAAATTGTTCCTTGCTAATTTCCCTATCGTCTTTTGAAAAAGCAACTTCTCCATTTATAAGATTTTCATTTGCTAACAAATAATAACCCGTATCTTTATCCTTTAAAACGGTATTATGCTCACCATCAGTAATATTAATACAAAAATCTATCAATTTACTCATTTTATCTTCAACTCCTTTAAGACTTCACTAATCTCTTTTTGGAATCGAGTAGTTTCTTCTACATATTTAGCAAAATCAACATTAAAATCATCAATCATTTTTTCATATTCTTCTTGTGTAATATCAATGTATTCAATTTTAACATCAAAATATTGACCAGCACTAAATGAATAATTCTTTTCTTCTATTTGATCATAGGTAACTAAAATTGAAAAGTCATCAATAACTTCATTATTTATAAATGCATTAACAATTTTATCCAATTCTTCATTTGAAAGAACAGTTTTTTGATTTTTCCCAACTTTTACTTTAGTTCCCATCTTTGACGCATCCATCAATAAAACTTCACCATTTTGATTTGATTTATCTATAAATAAAACAGAAACATTTGTGCCTGTGTTTGCAAATATGTTAGAAGGCATTGAAATTACACCTCTTAACCATCTCTTATCTATAATTCGCTGCCTAATTTTTCTTTCAATACCAGACTGAGCAGTAATAAAACCAGTAGGCACAACAATTGCAGCTTTACCGTTATCTTTTAATGAATACAAAATATGCTGAATAAAAAGCAAATATATTGCCATTGAATCTTTCTTTTTATTTGGAATGGTAGGAACTCCTGCGAAAAACCTATCAGTAGATTCCCAAGCTGTTTCTATTTTATCTCTAGTCGAAGAAAAATCAGTTTTAAAAGGTGGATTAGATGTAATGTAATCAAACTTTTTTAGCCCAGAAGTAGAATCTCCTTTGATAACAAAGTGAGCAGGATCAACTAATGTATCTCCTTCAATAATATTTTCTAGTGATTCCTTTAAGCCATTTAAAAGCATATTGATTCTTAAAAAGCGAGAAGACTTTTGAGAAATATCTTGAGTATAAACACGTGCTTTATTACCAAATTTTCCGTCTCCAAGTTCGTTCGCTAAATGTAAGACTAATGAACCCGAACCTGCACTTGGGTCATATATATCATAAATTGTATCTTTAATTGGCGACATATGAACCAATATTTTACCAATTGCACTGGATAAGGCTTGAGGTGTAAAATATTCAGCATACTTACCACTTGCAACGTTGTAATCCGAAATCAGGTATTCAAAAATAGTTGAAAAAAAGTCATAATTGCCTTCATTTGCAGTTCCAAAATCAAATCTATCTCTTGTTATATACGAAAATATATTTTGCGCAAATGCATTTCTCTTTGATGGTTCAACATAAGTAGATAATGGAGTAAATAATGGTTTTTTTGTACCTTCTGCTGTATCAATATTAAATGCATCATTTTGAGGATATCCTGAGATTCTTACTAATGTTTCATCAAACATTTTATAGAAGTCATTATTGCCTACTGATTGAACTAAATAATCAATAGTATCTTCATATGCAAATGCAACATCCTGAGGATAGGTATCATAAAAACCATCCATGTAATCCTCCTTATTTGCAATCAATTCATCATATGTAATGCCAAGTTCTTTAGCAAATTTATGTAAGTTATTAATGAATTTATCGTTTAAAAACTTATAAAGAAACACTGAAGTAACAACAATTTCTTCTCCAGCAGTATTTGATAATCCATTTGTAGAACATAACCCTTTAAGATCATCAATAATCGATTTAATGTTTGTTTCTAATTCGGTAAAGTTTTGCATTTTAAATACTCTCCTTATAAAGTAATAAATTTACATATAACATTTCTAAAATATCATCATAATTATTTTTTATTTTCTTATACAATCCACTTTTTAAAAGTTCGACTGTTATTTTAGATTTTGTAGTAGTAACAAATCCTAGTTTTCCTTGCGCCTTTAAAGCATCGTCAAAAACAGTATCTTTAATGGCGTTATAAATGACAATTAATAATTTTTCTATATCGGAACGATCTATATTTGTCTCAATAACTGCTTCAGATAATGTTTTAACAAAAGCAAACGAACCGCCATAAGTGATAGATAATCTTTCGTTTTCTTCATTTATTGATTTGGCTTCTTCATAAGCTTTGCGTAATTCATCTGATAGTTCATCAATAGTAGTGAATTCATTCATTTCCAAGCGCCTAAAAATATCTTTTATCAAATCTTCTAGCTTTTGAATCTTGATATCTTTCTTATTTTTATTGTTTTTAATTTCATTTTGTAATCCGGTAATTGTTTCAGTAACTTTCCTATACTCTTCATCTCCAATGATAAATTTGCTTAAATCAATAACTGTAACTTTTGTTTTTATGAATTCATAAATAACATTGATTACTTCATCATTGTTCATAATATCTAAAGTATCTATTGCATTTGTTGATAAATTAATGAAAGAAATTCTATCATTAACAGTTTTTAAATATTTGTTCACCTTATCATCATCAATTAGCATTGAATATTCATCAGCCCTCGATAATTTAAATTCAATCGAGCATTCTTTAACCCCAATTAAAAGTTTTCTTGTTTTTAACAATGCTTCTTTATTATAAAAATTCATCATGTTAGTAAATTGTTCTAAATTATCAACTGGAATAAATTGCTTCAATTCTTGGCAATATTTATCGAATTTAGCCTTAATGTTTTCTTTATCAACTATTAGGCCAGATAAGGAAACGGGATCGTCACCATCTGTATTAACATCATCCTCAAGTTCTTTAATATAAGCATCAAGTGTATTGTTATACTCTTCTTCAATATCAATAAAATCAACAATATACCCATATTGGTATACCTTTCCAGAAGGAGATTTATAAGGTCGATTTACTCTAGAAATTGTTTGTAATAAACTTTGAGCTTTTGGTCCTCTTAGTAAATACATTTTTTTCAACCTTTTAACGTCATAACCTGTTGTCAGCATGTAATGAACCACTAAAATATCTGGAATGCCATTTTCTCTAAAATTAATTTGATTTTGTTTATTAATATCAGCTTGAGTCGGATTATCCGAATCTGACATGACCAAACCGGAAGTAAGTTTGCTATTCTTTTCAAACCATTCATTTATTTTTCTTGCTTGAAGATTGGAGCGACAAACAATCATCCCACCAATGGTATTATCTGTATTTAGATATCTAAAATTTCTAAAATCATTTTCTATATATTTACTTACGCTATCAATATAATCATCCGATTCATAGACATCCGCCGAATCAAGATTTGTGTTTTCCATCTCAAGATTTGCTTTGATTTCAGCTTTAGCAACAGTATCTATTTGTTCTTTTTTTATTCTTAAAGTATATCCATCAGCAATAGATTTATCATAAAAATATTTATGAATGTAATCTCCGAATTTAAGATTAGATCGCTCTTTTTTTGATAATAGCGGTGTTCCTGTCATTGCAATATAAATACCATTTCTATCACACGTCATTAAGTTTTTAAAGAATTCTCCATGAAGGTTGTAACTTCTATGTGCTTCGTCAATAAAGAATATTCTTTGCACTTTAACATTATATTCATTTTCAACATGAGGCATTTTTGATTCTTCCATTAATTTTTGAACGTTAACTACACAAATAGTTCCAATGCCTTCATTCTTTTCATCTAGTGGTTTTTTTAATTCTTTAGCAAAATCTATTTTATTATCGACTGTTATTACAGAAAATCCTCTATTTTCAAATTCTGTTTTTGCTTGTCTCAATAAATCTAATCTATCAACAACAAAGAAGAATCTAGTATTTACTTTTTTATGTCCAAAATAATCTTTTATAACACGATTAGAAAAAGCAGCCAAAGCAGTTTTCCCTGATCCTTGCGTGTGCCAAATAATACCATTTCTCTCTGGTTGTTCAAAACGTTTTAAAATAGCTCTTGTAGCAAAGAATTGTGGATAGCGCATAATATGCTTTTGAAAAATATAGTACTCTTCATCTTTATTTGTTGTCTCATTATGAATCGTCTTTGTTTCTTTTAAAAACATAATTCCATATTGAAGCATGTACATAAATCTTTCTTTATCAAAAAATGATGTAATAAACCTATTGCATGGAGTTAAATCAGATAGATTTGTTTGAAACTCTTGGCTATCAGTTTCTTCTGGATTATACCCTCCGTCTTTTACAATATTTTTAATAGTTTCAATGTCGATTTCTTTGAGTACATAACTAGCATGATAATTTGGAACATCTTCTCTAAAGAATGAGAATGAAGTCATTTTTCCATTTGGAGTTGTATAAAAAGACCCTGCTCTAACAGTATCCGCAATATCATCATCTGCGTCCTCATATTCCATATTATTAGAAAATGAGATTATTTGAAGCAAATTAAAATACTTTCTGTAGTCGTCATTAACAAGTCTTTTATTAATCATTCTTTCAAACTCAACCTGAATGCCGCCTGAATTATTTGGATGTTTAACTTCTAAAAAAGCCAAAGGAATCCCATTTATTAAAATATTAATATCTGGTCTAAATGATCCTTCTTCAGTTCCTTCTTTTACACTGAAAGGAAGTTCATCCACAATGGTGAAATTATTATTCAAATAATCATCTAAATCTAATAATTTAATGTCATATTCTACTGAAATCAATCTATTATAAAACTCTTTCCCCAAATCATTATTTTTAAGCATCAAATTAATTTCACTTAAAAGATTATTGATTTCACTATCATCAATTTTTCTATTATTAATTTTTTCTAATGATGCTTTGAATATATCAACAAATATTTTAGTTTCAAAATCAATTTTTGCACCTTTTAAGGATTGATAATTATAACCTAGTTTTAAAAATTGGATAGTTGCTGGAAATTTCACTCTTGTATCTTCATTAAAATGTAACATTATTACTCATCCACCTCAATATTATACTTTTTAAATTTTTTAACTTTAAAAATTGGAACACATTTTTTAACTTCCAATTTATTTATAGCTATGAAAGAAGAAACTAAAATATATAATAGTAAGCTTTTCTTATATCATAACATTTTAAGCTTTTTTCGGCTGTCTTTATATAAGTCGCATACATCCATCATCCAAATGCTATAATCTTATTAAGAGTGTATCATTTTTCTTGCTTTTTATCTATATAATAACTGGATTTTTTTCAAAAAGCTCACACTTTTTGAGCGATGCCTAATCTAAAAGTAACAAAAGAAGTTAATCTTCCTCTCTGAGAAAGATTAACTTCGAAAAGCTACGACGTAATCAAGATTGAATAAATGATTTATTTGCAAAGACTTATAAGCAAAACAATTAAATCGCCTGTACTAATAGCTCCCACATTCAAATAAATTCAAAATTATGGATGCTATTTTTTATTTAGTTTGAACATCTTCATTGCCTTGCAAATGGATATCAGTTGATTTATGACAATGAGGACACACATAAAAAGTGTCCCAATTTCTACCTTCTAAATAGCAAGGAAATCTCGTAATTATAAGCGTAAACTCCTTTCCACAATATTTGCAAATTCTTTTTTCTTTTATTTCCATGTTGATTCTCCTTTATCTTATAATTAATAGGGAAAGAAACCGAAGCAAAGTAGCTTCACCCTACACTATATATATACAATTTATTTTTTTAATATTTAAAAATATTTAACAACTTTTTTATTTATAACAAAAATGTAGTATGAATTCTTATTTTTTTACAAATAACTTTCTCGGTCATTAATATCACCAATTCTTTCAAGACAATTATAATATGGTAGGCATGAAACTCTATACAAAAAAGTCCACCTGTTAATTAAATGACATAGTTATTTAATTTTGTCTATATGGACGGCTGTTTTTTCGACCGCAATCGTTCAAATTTTCTAATCCATTACGGACTTTTTTATTAATTTTTAATCATCTAATAATTTAAGTAAACTTCAATAATTCTTGCAATCGCTTATCTATTGTAGTAATCGTTTAAAGTTGGGCCAAAAATTCATGTATTCTTATACAAAAGACTACAAAAGCCTAACAAATAATTTTCTTATGTATCAAAGTTTGTGAGTTCGAACCAACGGTAGAAAATGAACCTACGCAAATATAAAAAAAGTTTGACACATTTTGTTGTATCAAACTAATTTTTTATAAAACTGGAGCGGCCGGCGGGAATCGAACCCGTATAATCAGCTTGGGAAGCTGAGGTTCTGCCACTGAACTACGGCCGCATGGTTTTATTATAAAACAATTTCTATTCTAAAAAAAGAAAAAGCCGTGATTTTTGCATAAATTACGTTTCTTTTTCGTTTAATAAAAATGAAAGGAACTCCATGATTCTATGAAAAAATTAAAACCAATATTACCTTATTGTATTTCTTATCTTTGTGCGGGTGCTTTAGGTTATTTATTTCATTATCTATTTAAATTCTTTTCTTCTTCACCTTTTGTAGCGCCTTTCTTTCCCATTAATGAATCCGTATTTGAACATTTAAAGCTACTTTTGTATCCTTTTATGTTAGTGAGTCTTATTGAAATTTTAATTCGAAAGAAAAAATTCCAAAGTACGCTTCCCTATCGTATCTTTGGAATTACCTTTTCTATTATTTTTCTTCCAATTGTCTATTACATTTTAAAAAGAATATTTGGTAATGTACATATCGGTAATATTATTCTTTATTTTGTCTTTTTATTTCTTTCTTATTTTATTACATATTGGTTTGAGAAAAAAGAAACAACACCCAATAAATCTATCGCTATATTAGCGTACTGCACGCTTTTCCTATTAGTGTTCTTATTTACTCTTTTAACCTATTTACCACCTGAAGCGGAGTTATTTAAAGATCCTACGCTTCAAACATATGGCTATTTATTTTAAAGTGTTTTTAAAATCCAAAGTTTTAACCAATCAATTAGATAATCTCCGAACATGTAATATAAAGCCCCACTAATGATGGTTACGGCAATTAAAATAATAATCGTTGCGAGCATATAATTTGAACGATCTGTACTCTTTCTTCGCATGCTAATGAATATTAAAGCGACAATAACATTCATTAAAGGAATCATGAGTAAAAATAAGCTACCAATCCACTCTAATAAACTAAGTGGAGTTTTTCTTCTTGTCATTCCTTCTACTTTTTCTTCTAGACATAAATTTTCAACTACATTTTCATTCATTTCTTCATTTTTTTCCATAACATTTACCTCAATTTTTAGTGTGTTATGAAATTACAATTTTATGAAAACTTTTTTGCTTTTTTTATTTTAGTTAGATTCACCATAATGAAGGTAATGAGATAAAGCACAATAGAAAAAAGAAAATAAGTTGATAAACTTTGAATATTCATTTGAAAAGAAAAAGAAAGATGATTTTTTATAAATGAACTTTTACTGAGTAACCCTAACAAAACTAAATCTAGTAGTGTGAATACCGAACTGAAAAGAAAGAAAATTAAATGTAGATAAAAAGATAATTTTTCTTTGGCTTTTTTATCATAGCCTAAGGCTTCTATTCTTTTCGCTTCTTTTTCACATTCATATAAAAATAAAGCGTGTATTACGGTAAATAAAAAAGAGGAAAAGATCATCATCCATAAAGAAAAAATAGATAATCCTTTTTGAATGGAACTCGTTGTTTTTTCTAGTGTCGATAAAAACGTATAAGAAGGACTAGCAAAATAATATTCAGGATAAAGTGAATTGAGTTCTTTTATTAATGGTTCTACGCTCTTAGTATTTTTAATAAAAAATAAAGCAGAAGTGGCTTTTAAATACGATGATGTAGTGATTTTATGTTTTAAAAATAAAGAATTGAGTTCATCATTTGAAATATATAAAATATTCTCTTTTTCTTTTTTAATTCCATCAATGATCCATTCACCTACATACGTTTGATTATCTAAAGAATATAAATAATAAATCGTATCCCCTTTCTTCCAATCTTTTAATTTTGCTAACGAAGAAGAAATATAAATACCTTCTTTACTCGGATGAAGAGATAAGGTTTGTTCACTTGGATAAAGAACACTATGAAAGAGTAAATCTTTATCTTTTTTATTTTCCATTCTCCATTTCTCTTCTTTTTCATATAACGCTTCATAAGATGAATCAATAAGTATTACACCTGATAAACCATGTAGAATGGTATTAGAAAAAACTTGATATCCTTTTTCACTTCCTATAAAAGCGCCTTCGATTTCGTTACTCCACGATAAGATTCTAGAAATATCATATGGGGAAATATAACTTTTATCGTTTTTAGAAATTAGATAGGTATTATTTTCTTTTGTTTCATCGAATAAATATTTTGATAAAAAAGAAGAAGATAAGCTTTCTTTATCCTTGATTTTGATTTTACTTCTTTTATGAAAAATCCAAGGATACTCTACTTCTTCATACCACGATAAAGTAGAACGCATTCGCATTCTTTCTTCAATAATATATTCATTAAAGTAAGGATTTGAATGATAAATGGTGGGCTCTTTTGCTTTCGCTACACCTTTAACTAATAAGAGCTGTTCATCTTCATAGTCCCAATCAATGTTTTTTACTTGAATTCCAATAGATAGTGGATTTCTTTTTAAATAATTACCAAGCGCTTCATAACTTGCTTCAATTTTTATGGTGTCACATAATTCATTTAGTGTTTTCTCTTCTATCCCAATTACAATCTCATCATTTTCTAAATAAGATAAAGAAGGATAAGATTCTATTTCTTTTAATAAATGAAAATGATTTAATGTTTCCATTTTAAAACCTTTTAAAAGTGGATATCCAGGTAAAGAAAAGATACGAAATTCATTCCGCGATGGGAACGCATAACTTAAATCTTCTTCATAATAAAACATCATATCCATATTTTGATTTTCTTTTTGAATGGTAACAAATTCTTCTTTATTTAATGAATAACGGTTATCTAGTATGTTTCCATTTTTGACCGTCATTTGTATTTCTTTTCCACTTGCAAAATGAGAAAATGAAGTTGTCATTTCTTCTTTCATGTTATTCATTAAAATCGCACTAAAGGAGCCGATAAAAACACTCATTGATAGAAAAGAAACGAGTAATACCGCTCTTTTTTTCTTATGCACTAATCTTCTTTTTAAATACATTCCATAATGAAATCTTTTTCGTTTTGGGTGAAGAAAAGAAAATTGTCTTTTTTCTATTTCTTCTTTTTTTATTAAAGTTAAAGTCCCATTTTCCATGTGATAATGTTCATCGCTATATTGATCAATCATTCTATGATCATGCGTTACAATGATGATTAAACTTTTTTTCGATAATTCTTTTAATAAATCCATAATTTCAAAGGCATTCTCGTCATCTAAAGAAGATGTTGGTTCATCTAAAAGAAGAATCGGTGAAGAAAGGATCATACTTCTAGCGATTGCTACTCTTTGTTTTTCTCCGCCAGAAAGAACATCGACATTGGTTTTTGAATCAATAGATAATCCTACTTTCTTTAATAAAGTAGGGATATCTTCTGTTTTATTCACCACTAACATGAACATCTTTAAATTTTCTTCTATGGATAAATGAGAAAAAAGACCATAATCTTGATAAACGACACCACATGAAAATAAACGATAATCCATCTTTTCTTGTTCATTCATTTCTTTTAATGATTGGTGAAAGAATAAGATATCCCCTTCTTTTACTTCTTTTTCATGATGTAATAGACTTAATAAAGTGGATTTTCCTGAACCCGATTCTCCTTCAATCATCACTAGACCATGACTAGGAAAAGATAAAGAAACATGATCTAAGATTTTATGCTTCTCTTCATAATAAAAGCTAACATCTCTAAGTTCTAACATACTAATCTTCCTCTTTTAATAAATTTTCAATTTCTTTCTTTTGATAGGCTTGAAAAGAAAAATGAATGACAATGCTATATAGAATTTGTGTTACGAGCATAAAAAGAAGATAAATAATAGGATAAACGCTAAATAAAAATACCGGTGTATGAAGAATCTTCTTTTCGATGAGACGTAAAAGAAAATATAAAGGCACCATACAAAATAAAGTCAATAAAACACTCAGTCCGTTCATTTTTAGACTTAAAAGTTGATATACGTTTTCAATTTCTTTTTCTTTCGCACCTAAAGCAAAATAAATACCGATTTCATGCTGATCTTTTAATAAATGCGTATAAGATAGATAACCAACTAACGTTGATAAAAGAATAAAAGTTATACTTAATATAACAATTAAAACATTCTTCATTAATACGGACATATTTTTAAATACCGTATAGTTCTCTTTTACCGGAGAAGAAAGCACATATAAAGAAGATAATTCATTAAATAACGTTAAAAGCGTATATGCATCTTTTTCATTATCCACAAATAACCATAAACTCGCATTTCTTTCTTTTGATGAAAGTGGCTTATCCATTAACCAATCATAATAAGAAATCACTTTTCCTTGGTCTAAAGATAAACGTTTTAAATAATGATTTTTTAAATAGCTTTTGATTTCATTAAATGATAAATAAATCGTAGGTGTATTTTGAAATTCATATTCTTCGATGACTTCATAATCTTTTATTTCATAATGAAATTCAAAGGTATCATGAATATAATAATTTTCTTTAGGTGTATAGATATCTAAAGACGAAGAAAAAGAAAAAGGAACTGTAATCCCTTCTTGTTGGAGTTGTTGAGACATCAATTGATTGATATACGTTTTATTTTTCGTTTCTATACTCGTATCGTATGGTGTATGGTTAATGAGTTCAATATGATAAAAAGATGAAGTTTCATCCATTTTCATTTCGTTAGGAATGAGATACGTTACATCCATATCCACTTCTAAAGAAGGAACATATTCTTTTAAGCTATACGCTTCGTTGATGGAAGGAGATTCCATTTTAGATATGCCTAATTGCGTATTACTCTCTTCTATTTTTTTCGATAAAGAAAAGCGATACGCATCTAACCGTTCAAACACCCTTTTTACCATATTTTCCTTTAATCCTAACGATAAAGAAGATAATATCCATATCGTTAAATAAGCATAGCACTGCGCGAATATACCTAAAACATAACGTTTTCTTTTATGATGAAAAATGCGTTTACTAATAAAAGATGACCACGACGAATTAGTGAGCATAGAGAGCACCTTCTTTTAATAAAAATCGTTGATCTCCATAGCGTTTAAAAACCATGGGGTTATGAGTCACTACGACCACTAATTTTTCTTTTGATATTTCTTTTAGTGCTTCTAATAACAAACGCGCATTTTCTTCATCTAAGGCTCCTGTAGGTTCATCACATAATAAAAAACTTGGATTGACAATTAATGCACGTAAAAAGGCAATCCGCTGCTTTTCTCCACCCGAAAGCGTATCCACCGAACAATGCATTTTATGTTCTAAGTGAAATCTTTTAAATAAAAGCGTGGCCTGTTCTTTAGCGTCTTTTAACGTCGTTCTACGAATTAAAAGGGGAAATGCCACATTTTCTAAAGGGGTTAAAGAACGCACTAATTGGTAATTTTGAAATAACATACCCACTTCTCTATTACGAAAATTGGGTAATTGATATTTATTATTATATAAAGATGAACCGCGATAAAAGTATTTTCCGCTTGTAGGAAGAAGTAAACCCGCTAAAATTTTTAGTATCGTTGATTTTCCTGAGCCTGACGCGCCTTCAATGACGATAAAACCTTGATTGGGTAACGTAAAAGAAACATCTTTTAAAACATAAAAGCTTCTTTTTTCAATACTAAATCGCTTACTAATATTTTTTAATTCAATCATTTCCATAAAAAAACTCCCTAATATTAATTAGAGAGTCTTTTTCATTTTTCCTAATTGTTTTCTGCTTTTTGTATTACTTTTTTTATTTTTTGGTTGAAAGAATAACGATCCATCATGATAACTGCCCCACACGCCAAGCATTGAATTTTAACATCTGCACCTACGCGTACGACTTTAAATTGCTTACATCTTTTTTCGCAAGGATGGGGCTTTTTCATTTCCACAATATCGTTTTCGTTAATGGAAATAAATTGCATAATTATTCCTCTTCCATTTTAACGGCCGCAGGGACTTTCGGTAATCCTGGCATCGTTAAAATAGAACCTGTTAAACAGACGATGAAATTAGCACCTGCCGATAAACGGACTTCTCTTACCGTAATGGTAAAGTCTTGTGGTGCCCCTAATACTTTAGGATCATCACTAAAGGATTGGGGCGTTTTAGCCATACAGACAGGAATATATTCATAACCCATTTTTTTAAATTTTTCCATTTGTTCTTTGGCTTCTAAAGTATATTCGACATGAGTTGCGTGATAGATCTTTTTCGCAATGATCTCAATCTTTTCTTCTAAAGGAAGTTTGGTGTCATATAAAGGATGATAGTGAGATGTGGTTTCGTTTAAGGTTTTTACCACTTCTTTTGCTAAATCAATCGATCCTTCTCCACCTTTTAAGAAACCATCTAAGAAGGTGACTGAATAGCCTTCTTTTTTACACCAAGAAGTTAAGGCTTCGACTTCTTCATCATGATCATCCGCAAAGTGATTAATAGCGACAATCACTGGTAAACCATATTGTTTCATATTCTCAATATGTTGTTTTAAATTACAAGTACCTTTTAATAAGGCATCGACATTTAAGGTACGAATATCATCTAGAGCTTGTCCGCCATGCATCTTTAAAGCACGGATGGTTGCAACCATAACGACCATATCGGGATGTAAATGGCCTTCTCGACATTTAATATCTAAGAACTTCTCTGCGCCTAAATCTGCACCAAAACCGGCTTCGGTAACGACGATTGGTGCTAATTTAAGACCAAGTTTTGTTGCGATTAAAGAGTTACAGCCATGCGCAATATTCGCAAAAGGACCACCATGCACTAAAACAGGATTTCCTTCTAGTGTTTGCACTAAGTTGGGTTTTAATGCTTCTTTCATGAGTTTCATAATCGCATGAGAAATCTTTAAATCACGAACATAAATCGGTTCATCTTGATCATTATAAGCGACAATGATTTTTTTGGTTCTTTCCATGAAATCATTTTCGTCTTTTGCTAAACATAAAATCGCCATGAGTTCAGATGCAACGGTAATGACGAAATGATCCGTTCTTGGGGTACCATTTTTTTCTCCTTGATTGACGGTAATGGTACGTAAAGCACGGTCATTCATATCCATAGCGCGTGGCCATACGATACGATTGGGATTAATATGTAATTCATTTCCTTGGAAAATATGATTATCAATAATCGCAGAAATTAAATTAATTGAGGATGTTAAAGCGTGCATATCCCCAGTAAAATGAAGATTGATTTCTTCACTGGGTTCAATGCGGGCTAAACCGCCACCCGTTGCTCCACCTTTAATACCAAATACAGGACCTAAAGAAGGTTCACGTAACACTAACATGGCTTTTTGACCAATTTTCGCTAAGCCTTCCGCTAAAGCGATGGACGTTGTGGTTTTTCCTTCTCCCGCTTTGGTGGGTGTAATGGCAGTAACTAATACGAGTTTTCCATCTTTTTTATCTTTTAAGGTATCCATAATACGTAAATCAATTTTCGCCTTATATTTTCCATAAGGTTCTACGTATTCTTCTTCAATACCGGCTTTCTTTGCAATCTCTTCAATTCGAATCATATCATCAAACTCCTTTCAACTGTTCTTCTATATAATGATAAGCCTCTTCTTTACTATGAAACCAATGCACATCAAACTGATGACGGAAATAGGTCATCTGTCTTTTTGCATAGTTTCTGGAGTGCTTTTGAATTTCTAAAATTACTTTTTCTTTATCGCTTTTATTTTCAAAATAATCGATCCATTCTTTATAACCAATTGCTTGGAATGGTTGAATGTCTTTTCCATATTTTTGATATAACGTGTGCGCTTCTTTTTCTAAGCCTTGGTCCATCATTTGAATGACGCGCTCATCAATCTTTTGATAAAGCAAATCACGATCCATATCAATACCAATAATTAAGCAATCATAAAGCATTTTATGCTCTTGCTCGTTTTCTATTTCACTTTTTCTTTTTCCCGTTCCTATATAGGTCATTAAAGCGCGTAAAACGCGTTTACGGTTATTCGGATGAATCTTTTTACACGCTTCTTCATCCACCTTTAAAAGTTCAGCATAGAGTTCTTCATTGGTATAACTATCATATTTAGACATATCGGGATCCACATATTCTTCATATTGATAATCATAAAGCGTCGCTTTTTGATAATTTCCTGAACCACCTACAATAATGGGGAAATGATTTCTTTTTAAAATTTCTTCAATTTTTTCTCTTGCTAAAGTTTGATATTCTTTCGGTGAAAAATGACTAGTAGGAGAAACAAAATCAAATAAATGATGGGGAACAATAGACCGTTCCTCTAAAGTAGGTTTGGCCGTTCCAATATCAAATTCTTGATAGATTTGAAATGCATCCCCATTAATAATTTCACCTTGGAAGTTTTTAGCGATTTCTAACGCTAACGCGCTTTTCCCACTTGCCGTAGGACCTACGATTAAAATCATCATACCCCGGTCCTCTTAAAGAGTTTCTCTAATTGGTATTTAGTAAAATGAATAATGGTTGGACGTCCATGGGGACAACAGGTTGGGTTTTCGCAGGTAAATAACGTATCTAAAACATATTGCATTTCTGCTAGATTTAAATAGTCATTCGCTTTAATCGAAGCTTTGCAGCTCATCGTAGCGATTGCATGGGTACGAATCTTAGCCACATCCATTTTATCTTCATGTAATGCTTGTTCTAATAATTCATCAATATAAGTTTTTTCATCCGCTTCTTTAAGCCAAGAAGGCACTTGCACCACTTTATAAGCATGTAAACCAAAGCCTTCAAATTCTAAACCAATACTCGATAAAAGGGCTTTTTTCTCATCGGTAAAAAGCGCATCATCGCTTAAAGAAAGTTGAATCACTTGCGGGACAAGCGGTTCATGCACTTCTAATTTAGACATAAAGATTTTTTGAAACTTTTCATAATTAATGCGTTCATAAGCGGCGTGTTGATCCACTAAATAGAAGCCACCTTCATCATCTTCCGCAATGATATAGGTGCGGTGCATCTGCGCTAAAGCGCGTAAATGAGGACGAGGTTCTTTCGTTTCTTCTTTATTTTCAAAAATTTCTTCTTTTATTTCTTCTTTGTTTTCTATTGGTTTTTCTTCTTTAAAAGCAAAAGTATCGGGTTCTTTTCTTTCTTCATGAGAAAAAGTAGGTGTTGAAGCCGGTTCTAAAGAAGGCGTTTCTTTTTCATCTTCTTTTAAGAAAAAGAGCTGTTCGGCTTTCTTTTCTTCTTCTTTAACGATAGGTTCTTCTTCCACGATCATTTTTCTAGGAAGTGCGGCATCATGTAATTTACTTTCTTTACGTAACGCAAGCGGAATTTTTTCTAATAAAGCTAAACGAAGTTCTTCTTCTTTAGAAAAACGCACTTCTTTTTTAGAAGGATGAACGTTGACGTCCACTAAAGCACAATCGATATCTAAAGAAAGAATCACAAAAGGATAACGGGTTGGAGGAATAAAATCATGATAAGAATCATTAATCGCATTCTGCACTTTCGGCATATACACGTTTCTTCCATTTAATAACGTAATCATGTAATAGCGGCTTGATTTAGCTAATTCCGGTTCTCCTAAATAACCATGCACACGAAAATCATTATGCGTAAAGGAGAAAGGAATCATATGTTTAGCGACTTCATAACCATAGATTTGCGCAATGGTTTCTAAAAGTTCTCCTCTTCCATTGGTATGGAATTGTTCTCTATCATCAATAAAGAAACGGAAAGCAATAGAAGGATGTGCTAAAGCGATACGGGTCATCACTTCTAAACTATTCGCATTTTCGGTATAATCTTTCTTTAAATATTTTAAACGCGCTGGGGTGTTATAAAATAATTCTTCAACTTCAATTTGCGTACCTTTTCTTAAAGGTGCATCTTCGACGACTTGATTTCCATCTTCAATGGTAATTTTTGTTCCTACTCCACTTCCACTGGACGTCGTTAAAGTTAAACGACTAACGGAAGCAATAGAAGGTAAAGCTTCACCTCTAAAGCCTAAGGTTTTAATGCGGAATAAATCAAAAGCAGAATGGATTTTACTTGTAGCGTGGCGTTTAAACGCTAAAATCGCATCTTCTCTATCCATACCTTCACCATCATCTTCAACGTAAATTAACGTTCTTCCTGCATCTTTTAAAGAGACAGTAATTCGAGTGGCTCCAGCATCAATACTATTTTCAACGAGTTCTTTAATGACACTACTTGGACGTTCTACGACTTCTCCAGCCGCAATCATATTCGCTAATGATGTGTCTAATACTTGTATTTTACTCACGATGATCACCTACTTCATTTTCTTCTTTAAATCGTATAAGAAATTTAAAGCTTCTAATGGAGTCATTGCTAAAGGATCAATATGACGAACTTCTTGAATCCATGCTTCTTCTTTTTCTTCTCTTGGTTTTAACACTTGTTCTGATTTAGGAATTTCTCTTGTTTCTAATACTTCTAAGATTTCTTTTGCTCTTTCTAAAAGTAAATCGGGAAGATGCGCTAAACGAGCAACATTAATACCATAAGATTTATTCATAGCACCATCTTTCACTTGATATAAGAAAGTGACGTGGTCTTGGTCTTCGGCCACACAAACATGCACATTTCGTAATAATGGGATTTCTTGCTCTAAACTTGTTAATTCGTGATAGTGGGTAGAAAACATGGTTTTGGCATGAATTCTAGAGGTAATATATTCAATCATCGCTTGCGCTAACGCCATACCATCAAAGGTTGCCGTACCTCTACCAATTTCATCAAAAATTAATAAAGAGTTTTCAGTCGCGTGACGTAAGGCGTGATTGGCTTCACTCATTTCGACCATGAAAGTCGATTGTCCTGAAACTAAGTCATCCGAAGCACCAATACGGGTAAAGATTTGATCAAAGACCATTAAATCGGCTTTTTTAGCGGGAACGTAACATCCAATTTGTGCCATAATCACAATTAACGCTAATTCACGCATATAGGTCGATTTACCACCCATATTCGGGCCAGTAATTAATAAAACGTCGTTACTAGAAGGAAGGTTAACGTCATTGGCGACGAAGCAATCTTTCTTCATAACTTTTTCAATAACGGGGTGTCTACCTTTTTCAATATACACACGGCGTTCTTGATTAAAGGTGGGTAAAACATAACCGGCGCCAGCACTGACTTCTGCTAAAGAAACAAGTACGTCGACTTTAGCGATTTGATTGGCTAAGTTTTGAATCTTTCGCGTGACATTTTGAATGACTTTTCTTAATTCTAAGAATAAGTCATATTCTAATTTCATTCTCTTTTCATCCGCGTTTAAAATTAACGCTTCTTTTTCTTTTAATTCTTGGGTAATAAAACGTTCACCATTAATCGTGGTTTGTTTTCTTTCATAGCCCCAATCGTCTTGAATTAAATCTTTTGCACCTTTAGAGACTTCAATATAATAACCAAAGACACGGTTATAGCCAACTTTTAAGGTTCGGATACCCGTTCTTTCTCTTTCTTTGGCTTCTAATTCAGCAACCCAGGATTTTCCACCATGCGATAATTCGATGAGTTCATCTAATTCTTTATTATAACCGGGTAAGAAAATGCCACCTTCTTTAATGGTAATCGGGGCATCTTCACGAATCGCTTTTTCAATTAACGAAGCAATATCTTCTAAAGCATCCATGGAGGAAGCGATTTTCTTTAAATTCTCATTTTCAAATTCGTTTAAAATATCTTTTAAAACCGGAACGGCTTTTAAAGATGTTTTTAATTGAAGTAAATCACGACCATTGGCGTTACCAAAACTAATACGCGCGATTAACCGTTCTAAATCATAAACAGCATCTAAAGCGCGAATGAGTTCTTCACGTTTCATAAAGTGTTCAATTAAAGAAGTGACCATAGATTGACGTGATAAGATTTCTTCTAAGTCACTCGATGGTTTTTGAATCCAATGCTTTAATAAACGGCCACCCATAGCGGTTTTAGTATGATCTAATAACCAATATAAAGAACCATATTTTTCTTCACTACGAATGGTTCTTACTAATTCAAGATTTAAACGAGAGAAGGAATCGATTTGTAAAGTGCGATAGGATTTAATAACATGCACTTGTTGAAAATAATCGAGTTCTCTTTTTTGCGTTCTCCGTAAATAATGAAGTAAACGCACAACTGCTTTCATTTGATATAAATCTTGGACTTCACTTAATAAATCTTCAAATTCTAATTCGATTTGATCATCATCTTCATAGGATACGAGAATTTTCCTTTTGTTCGTGATTTCTTCTAATGTTTCTTTAGAGAAATTAGAACTGACGACGATTTCTCTAGTTAATAAATTATCCAATTCACTAATTAAAGAAGTCCAGTCGTGCTCTACATTCATGACGTTGGTTTCGCCTGTTGATAAATCGGCGTACGCAATTACATAATTTAAGTCCGTTTCATCGACAGCGACAATATAGTTATTATCGGAATCCGCTAAATTCATATTCGCGCCTGGTGTGATAATTTGAACAACGTCTCTTTCCACAATACCTTTTGCTAAAGCGGGATCTTCTAATTGTTCTACAATACCGACTTTATAGCCTCTTTGAATTAATTTAGAAATATAGGATTGAATGGCGTGATGTGGAACTCCACACATCGGAACTTTTTCTTCAGCACCTGCATTTTTTCCAGTTAACGCTAACTGAAGTTCACGGCTAGCAATTTTCGCATCATCAAAAAATAATTCATAAAAGTCGCCTAAACGGAAGAGAATTAAAGTATCTGGATGTTTCTCTTTAATACTTAAATATTGCATCATCATTGGCGTATATTTTGGCTTGGTCATGAAATCACCTCAAAACTAAATCATATATATGTATATATGATATCATAGTTTTTAGCGATTTTATAGAGAAGATAAAATGAAAATTTTCTTTATTCTTTTTTCTTTCTTTGCTTAGTTTTTTCATAAAATCACATTCATTTTCATTTTATTAACAAAGCATTCAAAATGAGATTAAATACGAAAAAAGCACCGCAGAAACGGCACTTTTTATGAAAATTCTTATTTTTTCTCTTCTAAATAATGAGGATTGACATTCATAATAATTTCTTCATCTAAATCACTATCATCAACGTCATCTTCTTTACAGTCTACGGTTACAATTGCGTCAGAAAATGCATCGATAATATAGGCGCTTTCAATTTGAATTTCGACCGTTTTTTCATCCACTAAAGACATCGATATGGCCGTAGGATATTTAACGACGTGCACGTGAATCCAAGTTTCATTTCCTACCGTTTTTAATTTTCTCCACGACATCTGACATTGCCCAAAAAATGGAATCGTTTCATTATACACATTGGTCTTTTGGTCGTGATCCGTCGCATACCAAAGTTGCACATCAAATTGTCCTTTAATGACCACATTTCTTTTACTCTCTTCGGTATCAAATTGATGATTAATAATCCAGCAGCCTAATGTTTTACTTGCCGCTTCTGGTAAAGTTATTTTTTGCGTTTCTAACCCGTTATATTTTCCTTTACCAATCATCGTTTTCACAATAATTTCTCGAAACAAAAAAATCACCTCATTTCAATATATGAAACAAGGTGACTTTGTATCACTTTTCTAAAATGTTCTTCATCTGCATTAATAAATCGTAGAGTTCTTCTTTGACGATATAGAAATTTTGCACTAAAGGATGATTTTCATATTGGCTTTTAAGCGATAAATATCGTTCTTTCATCGCGCGATGTTTTTCTTCATCGTTAATAGAAAGTGTGAGTTGTCTTTTTGTAAAATTAATCTCTTTTTCTAATTCTTGAAGCGCCTCATTATTTTGAATTGCCGCTTTTAAAGCAAAATAAGTTTCGACTTCTTTTTGATGATAAAGCGAATCTTTTACTTCTTTTAAAGCTTCTTCAAAACTTTTCATTGCACTAATTCTCCTAACATGGAATATAAATGCGATTCGATGATTTTCACTTTGACGATTTTACCGACTAAGGATAAATCACCTTTAAAGTGAACGAGTTTATTGGTATCGGTATAACCGGATAAGACATCTTTATTCCGTTTAGAAACACCATCAACTAAAACATCATACACTTTTCCTACCATGGCTTCTGCTTTTTTCGTAGCTTCTTCTTCCACCGCTTTTACTAAACGATCGAAGCGGTTATGTTTTTCTTCATCGGTAACATTATCTTCCATTTTCGCAGCGGGTGTTCCGACACGAGGAGAATAAATAAAGGTAAAGGCACTATCATATTGAACGGCATGTACCATTTTTAACGTATCTAAGAATTGCTCTTCCGTTTCGTTTGGGAAACCCACAATAATATCCGTCGAAAGCGCTAAATTTGGAATCGCTTTTTTCATTTTTTCCACGAGTTCTAAATATTGTTTGGACGTATATCTTCTACCCATTCTTTGTAAGATTTCATCATTACCGGATTGAACGGGTAAATGAATCGCGGGCATGATGTTTGGGTATTTGGCAATCACTTGAATCATTTCATCACTAAAATCCCAAGGATGAGAAGTGGTAAAACGAATCCGTGGTACTTCCATTAACGCCGCTTTTTCTAAAAGTGTGCTAAACGATACACCATCGGGTAAATCTTTTCCATAAGCGTTGACATTTTGTCCTAAATACGTAATCTCTTGATAACCTTTTTTGATTAAATCTTCGGTTTCTAAAAGAATATCTTCTAAGGTACGGCTTCTTTGTTTTCCTCTGGTATAAGGAACAATACAGTACGTACAGAATTTATCACAACCATACATAATATTTACAAAAGCTTTTTTGCTATCTAAACGTGTGGAAGGAAGATTTTCAATGACTTCTCCACTTTTGGATTCAACCGCAATCACTCGCTTTTGTTCACGATAAACTTCTTCTAAAAGGGAAAGTAAGTCTTGAATATTGTGGGTACCAAAAAGCAAATCCACATAACGATAAGAAGTTTCAATTTTATCAACGATATGGGCTTCTTGAATCATACAACCACAACAAGCAATAATCATGTCTTTCTTTTGATTCTTTAACCCTTTTAATTGTCCGATTTCACCATAGACTTTTTCTTCCGCGTTTTCTCTTACCGCACAGGTATTTAAAATAACGATATCGGCGTCTTTTGGCGTTTCAGCTTTCGTAAAGCCAGCCATTTCTAACATACCCGCCATGGTTTCTTCATCACGGACATTGGCTTGACATCCATAGGTACGAATATAATATTTTCGTCCTTGCGCCTTTTCTTTCATAAAAGTCGTAATAACGAAATCGTTTCTTTGAATGACTGTTGCTTCTTGTTTGTTTCTCTTTCTTGCTTCTTGAAGAGATGGTTTGCTTTTGATGATACAACCTTTCATGACTTCTTACCTTCCTTTTTTCTACGTTACATATTTCTTTTTTCTACTTTTAAACGGATAGCGGTTTTCATTTCATTTTCAATTTTCACTTCTTGAAAGGATGGTGTGACGATTAAATCAATGCCCGATGGCGCTAAAAAGCCACGCGCAATGGTGATGGCTTTTACCGATTGATTTAAAGCACCCGCTCCTACCGTTTGCACTTCAATGGAATCTTGTTCTCTAAGAATGTTCGCAATCGATCCCGCTACTGCGTTAACATTTGAATCTTTTCTAACTTTCATCGTTTGAATCATATTTTTACCCTCTAAAAAAATCTATGAGGGGAAGTAATTAAATATGTTCATCAACGATAGAAATTGATTTTATCGAGTTCGTGGTGCCAAGTTCTTCATTCACATCTAAAACGACAGCGGATAAAATAGCACCTTTTTCTTTTTCTACATCATAACGTAACATGGTATCATGCCACGCTCTTTCAATCATGATATCGCGGCTTGCGCCTAAAATTCCATTATAAGGACCACACATACCGACATCACACATCATCGCCGTACCATTTTTTAACACGCGTTCATCATGGGTTTGAACATGAGTATGCGTTCCTAATACTGCTGTTACTTTTCCATCAAACGCCCACGCTAAAGCTTGTTTTTCAGAAGTGGCTTCGGCATGGAAATCAACGATATGAATTTCGGCCTTTTCTTCATTTTCAATAATTTCATTTAAAGCATCAAAAGGATTTTTCACTTCTTCTTGCATGAATACGCGGCCTAATAAATTAGTAACACGAATACGAATATCATTCACCTCATAAACAGCGGTACCGACACCAGGGAATTCTTTTAAAATGTTATAAGGACGAATTAAGCAGTCCGCGCCTTCAATATAATCTTGAATCTCATTTTTAGAAGCATAGTGATTGCCTAATGTAATCACATCAATACCAGTTTTTAATAATTGTTCATAGTGATGTTCAATTAAGCCTTTCCCATGCGTAGCGTTTTCGCCATTTGCAATAACAAAATCAATTTGATATTTTTTAATTAAGTCAGGAAGATATTTTCCTACGATTTGTCTTCCACTTTTTCCAACAATATCACCAATGAATAGTATTTTCATCATATCTTCCTCCTTCGTTAAGAATAAATAAATAGGACCAAGTGGCCCTATTTATCTTTTATTTTGCTAATTCAACTGCGCGCATTTCGCGAATAACAGAAACTTTAATTTGACCTGGATAAGTCATTTCACTTTCAATTCTTTCACGAATTTCACGAGCGAGTTTATAAGCGGCTAAGTCATCAATCTTTTCAGGGACAACCATGATACGAACTTCACGTCCAGATTGCATGGCGAAGCATTGACTGACGCCTTCATAAGATTTGCAAATCGTTTCAAGTTGTTCGATTCTTTGTACGTAATTTTCTAAGGTTTCACTTCTGGCACCCGGACGAGCTGCGGATAATGTATCAGCAGCAGCGACTAAGGTAGAGATAATGAATTTAGCAGGTACGTCACCATGGTGAGATTCAATCGCGTTAATAACGACTTCTGGTTCACCATATTTTTTCGCTAAACGAACACCGATTTCGACGTGGCTACCATCTAATTCAAAGTCAGCGGCTTTACCAATATCATGGAGAAGACCCGCTCTCTTCGCTAAGTTTTGATCTAAGCCTAATTCTGCTGCCATGATGCCACAAAGATAAGCGACTTCAATGGAGTGGTCTAAGGCGTTTTGACCATAACTCGTACGGTATTTTAAACGACCCACATAATCTAATAATTCTTTATTAATACGTGGAAGGCCTAATTTGAAAGCGACTTCTTGTCCGGTTTTACGAACGGATTCTTGAACTTCAAGTTTGGCTTTTTCTACGACTTCTTCAATACGTCCTGGTTGAATTCTTCCGTCTTTAATTAAAGCTTCTAAAGCGCGACGAGCGGTTTCTCTACGAATGGGATCAAAGCAGGAAATCGTAATCACTTCTGGAGTATCATCGATAATTAAATCAACGCCTAAGAGTTGTTCTAAGGAACGAATATTACGTCCTTCACGTCCAATAATTCTACCCTTCATTTCATCGCTTGGAAGAGCGACGACGGAAACGGTTCTTTCGGTAGTGACTTCTTGAGAATATTTGGAAATAGCTAAGGAAAGGATTTCTCTTGCGGCTTGATCCGCATTATCTTTTGCTTCTTCTTCTTTGTTTTTGATGAAGGCCGCTAATTCACGAGAAATTTTACTTTCAACACGTTTAAAGATTTCTTCTTTTGCTTCTCCTACGGACATATTAGAAACTTTCTCTAATTCAGCAATAATGGAATCAATTTTTTCTTGTAATTGTTTTTCTTTAGCATCTAATTCTTTCATTCTCTTGGCTAAAGCATCATTCTTTTCCTCTAAGGATGTTTCTTTAGCTAAAAGAGCGATATCACGACGATCAATGCCTTGTTCTCTTTGTAAGAGTTTGTTTTCTTGTGCGGCTAAATCAGCTTTCTTTTCTTTGATTTCTTTTTCCGCATCCATCTTAATTTCATATGCATTTTGTTTGGCATCTAGTTGTGCGGTTTTAATTAAATGGTCCGCTTTTGACTCTGCATCTTTAATAATCTTATCACCCTTCTTTAATGAAGATTTCACTTTAAAGAATGGAATGAGTAAGGTTCCGGCAATGCCTAACGCTAAGGCAATTACCATACATAAAATAGCAACCCATGTTGTCATGGTGCTTGATTGTAAAATAATCATTGTTTTCTCCTTTCTTGACATGCGATTATTTATCGTTAAAAAAGCGACTTATAAAAAGTCGTACTCCGCCCAAAAGACGGCACTACGATAGCATAAAACTGCCATAGTTTCCCTGTAGGTATATATTCTTTTGCTCCAAATTTTATTATTATAGGTTTTCACCTGAAATGGATTTTTGAAATCTATGATACAAGGTTGTGTTCCTCACACATTGTTATTATAGCAAAAAGTCTTACTTTATAAAAGTAAAAATGATTATTTTTTGTTCTATTTTCAAAGAAAAACTAGGCTCAATTTGTAGAGCCTAGTTTCATCATTTATCATTTACTAATGATGAGAAACAAACAATTCCCCGGTTTGGTAAGGATAAGCCTCACAGAAACTGGATATTTTCTCATTTTCATCAAATGAAGTACCATAATCTTCAATATGTAAATTCACTTTAACATCAATAGAAACAACAACAGAAATTTTCATATTCATACTTGCTGTTGAAAGATGTTCTACTCCATCCGTTGTTGCATGAGTAATGGCAATATTGGTAGAAGTAATTTTATCATTTCCCGTAATCGCTGACATATTCAAATCGAAGTTAAATTGCTTTTCACTTTCTTGATAAGACATATCATTGATCAATTCGTCAAATTTCATTTCTTCTACAGGTGGCATTGTCATGGAATCTTTTATTGCCGAAGAAATACTATCTTTCATTCCCATTACATTATCAAATAAGTAAGAGAAAATATTATTCATAAATTCTTCCGTTGTGACTTTAATTTCTTTTTGATAAAGTTCAGCTTTAGAAATTGTGAATTTTACCGTTTCTTCACGGTAGATATAAGCAAAGCCATCATGAATATAGATTTGAGCGTTACGACCACTACTACTCTTATTATAAGAAAGCAAATTCGTGCTATTTGCTCTCATACCTGCCGGTAAAGTATTGACTAAAGCGATAACTGGAATATCTTCAAAGTTAATCATAAGACTCACATCGCCATTGTCATTGAGAATATAACAATCTAGTGGGATATTTAAGTCCTCTGCAAGCACTTTAATTTCAGCATTTCCTCTTAAGTGATAATATTTTTGATGCATTGTATTAATGCCTAAACGTAAGAGAATGTTTAAAGTATTTAAATCAAGATAATGATTTTCATCGCTTAAACGTTTGCTTTCATCATAATGACTAAAGCCGGCTTGCAAGTTCATCGTAATTCCGCCTATAGTTAAATCTTGAAGTTTTAAGGAAGTTAAGGAATCATTTTGATAACCAACGGTAATATCAATATCACTCTTACTGCCTAAAATTTCTTTTGATAATACGATATGTGCTTGCTCTTGTTCAATAGAGACTTCTTTTAATAAATCCAAAGAGACTTTAGAATAATCACCATTAAGAATTTGTATGATAACGGATAATTCGCTTTCATCTGGTAATAAAGCATGAATACCATCTAAAAGTGGATCTTTATCATTGAACAAATCTTTAATTTGGCCAATCATGTCTTTTAATGTAGAAACTTGCATATAAGCAAATAATTTATTGTTATAAGCAAAGTACATCGTTTGTCCGCGGTAATCCATAATCAGTGAATGCTCTTTGGTTCCATCGTTAATGGTAAGTTCAACATACGCTAAGTTATCTTCAACTTTTTCATGTAAAGCGAATTGAACAAAGCCTTTTACTTGATATTTTTTATCTCCGTTTTGGAAATGCATATCTACATCGAAACCAAATTCGGTTTCTTTGCTTAAACGCATCACTTCATCATAAATCGTTAAAACCGGTGCGTAATCTTGATAATCACTTTCTTGAACTTGTGGCATTTCTTCAAAATCATTGAGTTGAACTTTGGCATTTAAGAAATAACCTTGGTAGCTTAAGTTTTCAATGGATAAGGAGCGGATTTGTTGATTTTCTAAGTTAACGGCAATATTTAAATTTCCGTTACCTTCTAACCATTCATTCGCATCCACTTGAATGAGTAAATTCTTCTTGGTTTCATTTTCTTCATCTACTTGATAAGAGATGTTTTTGAATATTCCAAGAATATCATTCACATTCATATTTAGAATACGTTGGAATTCTTCTCGTTCTAAAATTTTATTGAGTTGTTCTTGAATAAAAGAAGTTCCTTCTTCGCTTTCTGGTAATTTTTCTTTAACAATATCTTTAATTCTTGTTAAATTATCTCCCGATAAACGACCTTTTAATAAATCATTCAAAGAGAAATAAATTGCACTTTGATCATAAAGCATAGAAAGGTCAAGTTTCTTATCGTTATATTGCACATTAGCGTCTGCGTAATAAGAATTGTTGCTTAAATCAAAGATTGTATTCGCTTTAACAGAAGTCGACCAATCATCTTTTTTCACTTCTGCATCAAGGGATAAAGAGAATTGTTTTTGTTTCGCTAAGTCGTAAGCATTTTTTACGACATGGATTAAATCCGTATAATCATCAAAAACTTGATTTTTTTCAGGGGAAGCAATCGTGCTTTCCTTTAAGAATTCCGTATCCGCTACTAAGGAGATATTCATTCCTTCAAACGTTAATTGAGGGATTTCTGCTTTTACTAAACTACAATCTTGGTCTAAATATAAATCAACATCGGCAATATTGGGAATGCTTAATGTTCCTTTTAATAAATTATCTCCAGTCTCTTTAAAATCCATATTTTGGAGATTCGCTAAAATTTCATCGGTAGAGATATTAGAGAATGGACTATCTTCTAAATTGATATTCATATCCGGAGCAAGGATAGGAAGTAATTCTTTTACTCCTGCTATAAAATCATTCGTTTCTACTTTAGCATGGATAAAATCATTAGAAACATAGGCATATGGTGTAAAATAAGCAATTTCTGCACTAGTTTTTACAAAAGAAGAATCAACATCTAGATTAGCGGAAACGCTAATATTATTCAAATCTTCATAATTGACTTCTCCATCAATATGAACGAGAAATGTTTCGTTTTCTTTTTGAATTTTTACATTGGCGTCTAAGTCTACCGCTTTCGCCTCCATGGCTCTAGAAATAAACTTCATTACCGGTGTTTCTACAAAATCATCGTTGCCATCATTGGGTGTAGACGTCGTTGGACGTATAGTAGAACTTGGAGAAGTGTTTCCTCCTCCCGGTTTTTTATGAATTTCAATTTGTACTACACCAGCAACTGTAGTAGTTACACAAGCATAGGTAATTAAATAAAGTACAATTCGTTTCATTGAACATCACCCCTAAACTTATATTCTTCAACGGATGTAGGTAAATCATCTTCACTGACATCGTAGTAATATGTAGAGCGAAGAAACGCCGTACATGTTACTCTTTGAATGGATAAAGCAACCATCTTGTATTGCTCTTCCACATAAAATTCTTTCATTTTTAAATCTTTAGAAAGCGTGCAAGTAATACGAATATAATTAAAACCATTCACTTGCGACACTTTATCTTCTGTCGCTTTAATTTTCTTTTTATATTTAGCAGCGGCTGAATCTAATAAATTAAAGCGGATAACAATTTGGTCTTCGCCTTCTTTTTCTTTCACTGAAACTTCTTCACTTTCATCTAACGTTTCAGAAGAAATAATATAATCGGTTGGTCCATCTAAAGGATTACCAAACTTTTCTTCAAATTCCTCACTTGTCATTTCGTTTGCCTTATCTTTATAAGTAGCAAGATAAACGGGAACTTCCGTCTTTTTCTCTGTTCCTTTTAAAGATAATTTATCGAAACTATACCAAGTAATGTTATCTCCCACACCGATATAACGCTTTCCAACTTCAACTTTTCCCACAATCGCCGCTTCGCCAAAAGAGATATTTTCAAAATATGCCTTGTTTTTAAAGCGCGCTTTGATGGAAGTAATATTTTGTGTAGATAAACTTCCCGCTGCGGTCTTACCATTACTTTCCGCGATATATTCATCTTGTTCCAAATTCATCATCGCAATTTGGGCCATTTCAATTGGCGTAAAGGTTTCATAATAATCTAAACCTTTTTCTTGAGCGTTTTTCCATTTCGTAGAAATTTGATTTTTTTCATCTTCTAATGCTCCAGGATCCACACTTGGGCCACTAGACGCTTGATTGTTGTTTTTCAACCATAGTCCGATAGCAGAACCACTGACAATACCTAAAGTAACTACGCCAGCCATGGTAAGAATTGAACTGATACGAATCGGTTTCTTTTCTTTTTTCTTCTTCGTTTCTTCCTTGTTCTCTTCTACTGGCTTTTCTTCATGTATATCTTCGCTAGGTTCAGCTACTTTTTCTTCTATGATAATGGAACTAGATGTAGAATTAGGCTTCTTTTTTGATTGGCTTTTTTCTTTTCTTCCCATCTTGAATTTCCTTCTTTACTTTCTTTTCTGTTTTTTGCCATTGTGGCTTGGTGAGTTGTTTCGTTACTTGCCAAAGCCAACGAACCGGTAAGGTGGTTACCCGTGCGATTTGGCGAGCACTCACTTTTGCAAAATTTAAGATACCGCCTAAAATTTGCATGACCATGTTTTTGGGCAACTGATTCATCGTTTTCGGATCAATTTGATACATGACCTTTAATAATTCTTTTAATTCTTCATCAGAAAGACGATTTTTGATTCTTGAACTATGATTTAAAGCATGTATTTTTTGGTCATAATCTTCATAAGAGGAAAAATGCTCTAGATAAAAACTATGATCAATATAAGGATCTTCTTGAAAATCAAAAGGTGCAGTAATGACATCTTTCTTTTTCTTATGATTCTTATAAAGGGCTTGAATGCTTCCTAACATACCATAAGCATCCTCTAACGATAAGGCAGGAGCGGATGAATATCTTTCACGAAAAATCTCGGTATGAATATCATGTTTCTTTTTAAATGCCATGACAAACTTCACCATGACTTTGCGCATTACTTGCTCTAATGTCAAATCTTTTTCTTGAATGACAAAGGTAATTAAATTAGGAGACAAAAAGTATGAAAGTATCGAATAACCTTCATATGCAGTTAAAGTATCCATGAACAAAATATGGTCTTCTTTTATAAAGGTATATAAAGAAGATTTGATTTGAATGGAATAAATTCCCACTGGACTTTTTTCTCTTGCTTTACGCGCCATAAAAAATTCTTGCTCCTTTACCGCTAGTAATGTACCATTCTATGGCATAAAAGTCAAGAGAAGTGTCCCATTTGCAACCATATTGCTACAAAAAAACTCACACCCAAAATACAATGAATGTGAGTTATTTTTTATAAAGTTTCTTCTTTTTTGCTCATCATGCTATCACGGACTTGTTGATGGAGTTGTTCATAAATAGCAGGATTCGTTTTTAAGTAATCTTTTGCGTTTTCTCTTCCTTGGCCCATTCTTTCGCCGTTATATTCATACCAAGCTCCCGATTTTTTAACCAGTCCAAGGTCAACCGCTAAATCAAGAATTTCACCATAGCGAGAAATACCTTCGCCATAGATTAAATCGATTTTGCATGTCTTAAATGGTGGCGCAACTTTATTTTTAACAATCTTAATATTAACGGTGTTACCAATAATATCGGTACCATCTTTAATGACTTCTGCTCTACGGATATCAATACGAACCGAAGCATAGAATTTTAACGCACGACCACCAGTCGTCGTTTCTGGGTTACCATACATTACGCCCACTTTTTCACGTAATTGGTTAATGAAGATGACCGTACATAAAGATTTATTTAAAACACCAGCAAGCTTACGCATCGCTTTGGACATTAAACGTGCTTGTAAACCCACTTGATTATCGCTCATGACGCCTTCAATTTCAGCTTGTGGCACTAAAGCGGCAACGGAGTCCACGACGATAATATCAATCGCATTAGATTTCGCTAATAATTCCACGATTTCTAAAGCTTGTTCTCCATTATCGGGTTGTGAAAGAATTAATTCATCCACATTCACACCTAAATGCTTGGCATATACGGGGTCAATGGCGTGTTCAGCATCGACGAACGCTGCTCTTCCGCCTTTCGCTTGAGCTTCGGCAATTGCGTGTAACGCTAGGGTTGTTTTACCAGAAGATTCAGGACCAAAAATTTCAATAATTCTTCCTTTAGGGTAACCACCAATACCTAAAGCGTTATCTAATAATAAAGAGCCTGTAGGAATGGAATCAACGTCCACGGTAGGACGATCACCTAATTTCATTACCGAGCCTTTACCATAAATTTTTTCAATACTTTTCAAAGCATCTTCTAATGCTTCTTCTCTACTTTTCATTTTATCTTGTGCCATATACTTCTTTCCTTTCTTCTTTTATATACGCGTTAAGAACGATTTTTCCTATTCATTGGTGCGAATATATTCCATAACCCATTTCATGGCTTGTTCTACGGATATTTCGCGAATACGATTACGATCACAATTATCTAATTGTAGTTCATATACCATGGTTTTTGGCTTTGTAGAAATACCAATGACCACTCTACCTACCGGTAAGCGATCTAAAGCGGTAGGACCAGCATTTCCCGTAAAGGAAACGCAAATATCAACGCCTAATTTTTCTCTTCCGCCATCCGCCATTTCTTGCGCAACTTCTTTAGAAACCACGCCATATTGATGAATAGTTATTTCTTTCACTCCCACTAGTTTCTCTTTGATTTCATTTGCATAGGTAACAATAGAACCGGGAAATACTTTACTAGCGCCAGGAACACCCGTAATCGTTGCTGCAAATAAACCACCTGTATAAGACTCTACGGAGCCAATGGTTAAATTATTTTTTTCTAACAAGGTCACTAATTCTTTTTCAATCATTTTTCATCACCTTGAAATACTTTACGATTGACCACAAAATAATCTACTAAAGAAACTAACGAAGCAACGCCTGCCAAATAACATAGCAAATTAGCGACATTAATCTTCCACAAGAAGAACGCAAATGGGAAGTTATTTAATAAAACACAGGTTAACGCAATCATTTGTAAAACGGTTTTTACTTTTCCGGCATAACGAGCTTGAATAACGACTTGTTTTTCCATACCTAATAAACGAATCGCATCTACACATAAGTCACGGCAAATCATAATAATCACAACGACCATTGGAACACCGGTTTTGCCCGTTAAGCCAAAGCCATATTCAGTCATGGGTAAAGCATAGAACAATAAAAGCACATCCACTAATAATTTATCAGCAATCGGATCCATGAATTTACCATAGGTCGTGACTAAATTATATTTTCTAGCAATATGTCCATCTAAGAAATCCGAAAAGCTAGCGATTAAAAAAAGTGCACAAACAATAATGTTCAATAAACTAATGTGATAGCCATCAAAACTTCCATAAACAGGCCAAGCAATATTTGCGCCATAACTAACAACTAATAATAAGAAGATGACGCCGACCATAATCATACGGAAGGTTGTAATTTTATTGGGTAAATTCATTTTGCAAATTCTCCTTTTTTAGTGAGTCCTCGATCCTGTAAGCCATGTTTTGTCTAGGATAACTATTTATCTATGCATTGCTGCATGCTTTATAGAATTCAATTCTTCTATAAAACCTCCCCTACCAAATTTGGGTTTCTCGCTTGTGGGGTTTACCGCGTTCCACTTTATTGTTTCCAATAAACTACGTCACTGTGGCACTTTCAGAATCTTTACCGTATTGCAAAGCAACTTAGGTATTAATTCGCCGTTATATGCTCCCATATACCTAGCGTTATTTTTTCCGCTAGCGCAAACACTACCATCATCGCAGATGGTGCGAGCATGGACTTTCCTCTAATGCTCAAGGCATCAGCAATTATCCAGATCGAAGGTATTTTATTTACTTTTTTTGGTGATTTGAATGGCTTTACGGTTGCAATTTGCTTTGCATTTTCTTACATCCCCGCCCATCGCTGTTAATTCAGTCTCTAAAGCAGCAATATAATTTAAATAGCCAATCAACGTATCCACTTCACCAAGTTCGTGGTATTTTTTTAAAGCCTTTTCAATACGGCTTTTTTGAAAAGAAAGTTCTGCCTCTAAATCTAATTGCTCTTCCTCCATTTTTTTGATTTTACTTTGGGCGTCAAGAAGGTCTTTTTTTGATTTTTCAATTTCTGCTTTTTGTTTAGAAATCGTTGCTTCTTGCTCCTCCATTTTCTCTAAAATGGGAGTAAATTGTTGATAATCTTTGATGATTTCATCAAGAAATTCATCTACTTCAAGAGGGTCATAGCCTTTTTCTACACCTGAAAATTTAGCTTTAAGTATGAGATTGGGCGTGAATTTTAAGGGCATAAAAAAACTTCCTTTCTTTTGAATATATTATAAAGGAAATCATATGAATAAACAACCTATACACAGGGAAAATTTTTCAGCTTTTTTTATTTCTAGAAAATATATTTTCTAGCAAAAAAGGAATCGACCGAAATCGATTCCTCTAGAAAGATTAACGTTTTTTATTGTCCCTAGCCATTGCAGCAGCAACAACAAACCTGGATACAATCAATATTACTTGGTATGTTCATGCAGCGTGGTTCTAAACAGCAACAAACCATAAAGGAGCATAACACTTTTGAACGGATATAACGGCGACATTCCATAACCGTAGCTTGGAAAGTAACCACTGCCGTTCCACCTGCTTCAACCGTACCAATATTTACATAGTTAGGATTGGCGTTTTCTACCGCCGTACCATTTAATGTAATCGTCTCAGGATTAATGCACAAAGATGGATTTACATTTAAATCTAAAGCACAGCAGTTTAAAGTCATACCGGAGTTATTTACCACCGTAGCGGTAAAGGTAACGGTATTACAAACTTTTGTGCAATAAACATCCGAATCTAAAACCACTTCCACGCCACAGCGGGGCATGGTATCTTGTACGACAGGGCGACAACAGCAACAACGTTGATTTCTCATCGTTTTCACCTCACACTTCACCCCTAAAATAGGGGTCAATTATGCTTATGCTTTTTTCTATAAATTGTGAGTTTCCTCCGCTCATTTATACTTATCTATGTTATAATAAATATTTGAAAGGTGGATTTTACATATGAAGAGTCTTTTTAAATTAATAGGAAAACGTAAAACCATCATCTTTCTAGACTTAGAAGGCACCCAATTCTCTCATGAAATGATTGCTTTTGGTGCCGTTCGCGTGGATTTAGATAAAAACTACAAAGTTAAAAAAGTTTATAAAGGCATTAAAAGTTATGTAAAAGCTAAAAATAAAATTGGTCATTATGTCGTTGGTCTTACTGGCATTCATCAAGAATTATTAGATAAAGAAGGCATCAGTTATAAAGATGCTTTAAAGAAAATCAAAAAGTATTGTGGACATTTTTTATCGCGTGTTTGCTTTATGACTTTCGGTACGCATGATTTACGGATTTTAGCTAAATCTTTAGAACAATCACCCGATGCTGATCACGATTTCTGTGAATTTATGATTAAAAATACGATTGATTTATCCATGGTGATTTCGCAATTTATTCGTGATGAAAACACTAATCCTCTTTCTTTACTTAACTGTTTAAATGTATTTCATATCGATTTAGTGGGTGAACCACATGACCCATTAACTGACGCTCAACATTTACGACTTGTCTATCAAGCCATGATTGAACAAAAAGATGTCGTATTTGAAGAATATAAAAAATTACTAATGCATTATAAATCCATGCCTGAGCCGGTAAAAAGGGCGATTAAAGACTTAATGGATGGAAAAGACGTAAGTTCTGTAGAATTTATTCAATCTCTTCATGAATATATCGGATAAATCTTGCGCATAATAAGCGTGGGAAAGCTAAGGAGGTAACGCTATATGATTCGCTATCCTAATGGCAGCAAAGGTTTAACCGCTATTGCGCCGAAACAAGAACCAAAAGAAAAGCGAGTTTTAGCCAGTGCTGCAAATCGTGGTATGGACTTTGAATTTGATATCAATCAAAGCAATACTTATTACCGCGACAATCATCGAGCGTTAATTACGAAAAGACCTACCCCTATTAATATTGTAAAAGTGGATTACTCTCGTGGTGCCCATATTGTGGATGCTTATTTTGAAACGCAATCAACGACAGACTATAATGGTGTCTATAAAGGAAAGTATGTTGATTTTGAAGCCAAAAGTTGTCGCTCAAAGACTTCCTTTCCGCTTCACAATATTTACCCACACCAAATTGAGCATCTTTCCATGGTGCTAGAACAAGGCGGTATTGCCTTCTTCTTAATCAATTTAGTTCTTTATGATGAAATTTATCTTCTCGATGCTAAATTTATTATTGAACAATATTTGCATGGAAAAAGAAAATCCATTACTTTTCAAGATTTACGGAAAAATGGTCACCTCGTCCCTCAAGGCTATGCCCCTCGTCTAGATTATTTAAAGACGATGGATGAGGTATATTTCCATGAAGAAAATTCTTAAATTTTTTGTTTATTTTTGTACTTTATTTGTTATTTTAATCGCTAGCAGTGCTAGCGTTTTTGTTTACAAATCGTTACAAGGTGTTCCTTCCATTCGCATTGCTTCTTTAAAAAATCAACCCAAAAGTACCATCTATGATGAAGAAGGAAACTTAGTCGAAGTATTTGGTGAAACCAAAGAAGAATATGTCACTTATGAACAGATTCCACCTGTTTTAGTACAAGCCCTTCTTTCTATAGAAGATATTCACTTCTTTTCTCATCCTGGTGTCGATGCCGGACGGACTTTTAAAGCATTTCTTCATAATCTCACCTCCTCTTCTACGCAAGGTGGATCGACGATTACACAGCAACTTATTAAAAATATGATTTTAACGAATGAGCAATCCTATAAAAGAAAAATTCAAGAAGCGTATTTAGCTTTACAAATTGAAAAAGAACTAACAAAAGAAGAAATATTAACTTTATATTTTAATTATATTTATTTTGAGCAATCCATTCCTGGTGTGCAATATGCTAGTAAACGTTACTTCGGAAAAGATATTTCTTTAATCAATTTACCGGAAGCTTGTGTTTTAGCAGCAGTCGTTAAATCAGCAAGTTATTATAATCCCTTTAAATACCCCGATCGTATTCAAAATCGCAAAAATTTAGTAGCCAAAAAAATGAAAGAATACGGGTTTATTGATGAAAAAGTTTATCGAAGTGTCGTCGCTACACAAATTGAAGATATCGTTATTCAACCGGGTGAATTATATGAAGAACCTACTTATCGTTTTCAGAGTTATTTAGATATCGTTTATCAAGAAATTAATGAATATACAGGCCTAGATCCATATAAAGTTCCTTTAGAAATTCATACCTATTTAGATAGTTCTTTACAATTACATTTAGATGAAATTCAAAAAGGAAATGTCATAACTTTTACTGATGAAGATCAACAAATTGGTGCAAGTGTCGTGCGGAATGAAGATGGCGCTTTAGTGGGCGTGATTGGGGGAAGAAACTATAATGGCTCTCGTATCTTTAATCGTGCTTATAATTTAAAAAGACAACCCGCAAGTACCATGAAACCTATATTTGGTTATCTTTTAGCGGCTGAACATCTTCACTATAATAGCGCTACTAACGTGCTCGATGCACCTTATACGTATCCGAATACTTCAATAACCGTACAGAATGCTGATAAATCCTATGCTGGTTATATTTCTTTAGTGGATGCTTTAGGTTATTCTAAAAACACTTCTGCTTTATACACCTTAGAAAAAGTCGAAAAGAAAATTGGAAGAAAAGCTTTAGAACAACATTTAAAAGATATCGGTATAATGGATGAAGGTCCTTTTGCTCTCCCTTATGGGATTGGCGGAATGACGTATGGAACTTCTCCAACGAATTTAGCAGGAGCATATTCTGTTTTATTAAGAAAAGGACAATATATTAAACCTTCAACGATTTCTTATATTCGTAATATGGAAACGGGAGAAATCATTTATCAACGAGATTTATCTACGAAAAAAATCGTCAGTGAAGAAAGTGCTTTTCAAATTGCTTCTTCTTTAATTCAAGTCGTAGAAAAAGACTATTATCATATTGGTGTTGTTCGCGTTAATAATGTCGCCATTGGTGCGAAAACAGGAACGAATGGTTATGATGAAAGAGCGGCTTCTTTACTTAACTATCCGCTTTCGAGTGATAAAGATAGTTGGATTTGCGGCTTTTCTTTAGATTACTCTTTAGCGGTTTGGAGTGGTTTTGATCACGCCGAAAAAAGTGATCATCACTATTTTAGTAAAGGCGATAGTCGTAGAAAAGTACCTAAACTTATCTTTCAAGAAGTAATGGAAAGTATTAGCTTAAAGAAGAAAGGATTAAAAGCGCCTTCTAGCTTAGTCCCTGTTACCGTAACCAAAGGTTGCGATGGCTATTATTTACCTAACGCATATATCCCTAGTTATTATCAAATGCAAGGCTATTTTTATGAAAATGAAGTACCCACCCAAATATTAGAAGATCCTTATTTTCCTACCATTCATCAAAGCCATGGTTTTGTTTACGATAATGAATTACAGCTTGAATGGCTTTATGATCAAGAAAAAGAGCATGTTTTTGATTACACCAAGATTTTTGGTGAACGCGGTTTTTTAATCCAATATACAATAGATGAGCAATTCTTCTCTTATTTTACCAAAGAAAACAAATTCATTCTTCCTTATGATGAGCGCATTAAAAAAATCAAGATTATTCCTTCTTTTGAAAACAAAAAAGACGTTCAAGGAACGCCTTATGAATTTGATTTATAGCGGCAGAAGCCTGTTAATTTACAGGATGCACAACTTGGATTTTTTGCTTTACAGAAATAACGTCCAAAATGAATCATTTGATGATGCGTTAATATATATCGTTCTTCTTTAAAGACCTTTTTTAAACGCTTTTCAACTTGAGTAACACTATCTTTTTCTTTCGCTAATCCTAAGCGTTTTGCAATGCGTTCCACATGCGTATCTACGGCAAATTCCGGAAAATAAAAGAGTTCTGCACGGACTACATTCGCAGTTTTATTACCTACTCCGCTTAAAGTCATTAAGTCTTCTTTGCTTTCTGGTACTTTTCCATTGAAGCGTGTTAATAAATCAATTGCAATTTGTTTGACGTGTTTGGCTTTTTGGCGAAACATACCAATGGTATGAATAATATCTTCAATATCCCCCACTTCTGCATTAGCTAAACTAACTAGAGTCGGGTACTTAGAAAACAATACACTTGTTACTCGATTCACACTTTTATCGGTAGTCTGCGCACTCAACATGACCGCAATGACAAGTTCATAATCTTGATGATAAATGAGTTCACAACCCGCATTTGGAAACAGTTCATCAAAGAATTCAGTGATGGCTTCTATTTTATTCGTCATCATCATTAACCCATTTTTCAGAGGCAATTTGAATGGTCTTTTCGATATCTTTATTCCAACCTTCACTAATGGCAGAATAACCTTCTTTTTGGATATCTTTTCTTGCCGTCTTTTTTAATAAAATTTTATCGATGGAACGGATGGATTTTTTATTAGCGTCCAACGCTTCATGGAGGGCATCAATAATGACATCTTCTTCATAGCCTAAACTAATCCATTCCCGAATTTTTTGAAATTCAGCGGGAGAAAGAGTGCGACCAAATTCTTTTTCAAAAACACCATAAATATTTTGCACTTGGGCATCAAAACCTTTTTCTAAAGATTCTTCTCTTCTTTTTAATAACGCCACTTCAAATTCGCGGTATAAACGAAGTTCTAATGGTTTTAAAGTGGTTCTCATTTCTCCATTATCGCTTTCAAATTCAATGAGACGTTTCGATAATAAATGTGATAAAACTTGATCAATATCTTGAATTGAAAGTGTCATTTTTAACGCTAATAACTCTTGCGTAATCAATGTATTTCCTTGTTTTAAAAGATGTTGAATCATAAAAATAACCGCTAATTCGGTTTCGGTTATTCCTAATTTTTTATAATTTTCTAATAGGACATATTCCATATCAATGCCCATTAAAGATAAATCCTTCATCTTACTTCACCACCATCTTTTTCATTCTAACATAGTTTGATAAAGAAAAATAAAAAAACACTTAATTTTTTTCTATCTTCTTTAAGATAGGTTCAAGTACATTTAAAAGTTCATATTTTTTTAAAAAAGAAAGATATTGTGTACTTGATATTTTTTTCATTTTTCTTACTTCTTCTTCCACCTTTTGTGGGTTCATATTTAAAATGAGAGCTTTTTCTTGTATCATCGCTAATTGAGTTTCTTTTTCTATATCAAAATGAAGAAGCATCGCAAAACGAACAGCCCTAAGAATACGTAAAGGATCTTCTTTAAAACGAACATAAGGATCCCCTATTGCTTTAATAATACCTTTAGCTAAATCATCTTGACCACTAAAAGGATCAATGATGTTTTGATTGAAATCCATATAAATGGCATTGATGGTAAAATCTCGTCTTTTAGCGTCTACATTTAATTCACGAACAAATTCCACTTTCGTAGGATGACGATAATCTTCATAACCTTTTTCTAAACGAAAAGTCGTGATATCCACATGTCCAAAAGAAGTGGATAAGCGTAAGGTTCCAAAACGCATAAAAGTGGTTTGGGCGTCTTTTAAAAATGTTAACATTTCTTCTGGAGTGGCATTCGTGGTTAAATCTAAGTCATCCGATTCTTTATGCAATAAAAAATCCCGTGTTGAACCACCGACCATATAAAGATGATAACCATTTTCTTCAAATAAGGTTGCTAACTCTTGAAAATACGTCCACTGCTCCATTTTTATTTCCTTTCTCGAATCACTCCATAGGTATGACGATATTGATCTAATGATAAAAATACTTCATAAACGCCTTCCGCATAGGCTTTTTTATGAAAAGTATGATGAATAATTTCTAATTCCTCGTTCTCGTTTCTTAAGAGGATACGATGCTCATATTGATATTCATTCACGCGATGAGAAATAATTTCAATATCTTGAGAACTAGGAAAACTATCTTTCAAAAACAAGGCGGTTCCACTTGGGGCATCTTTTTTAGAAATATGATGTGTTTCTTCTATTTTTATAGAAGGAAAGATTGGCGCAAGTTTCTTTAAAAAAGCTTTTAAATAACTCATAGATAATAAATAATTTTCTAGAATTACAATGGGAATCTTTTTTTCTTTTGCTTCTTGATCCCATATTTGAATTTCTTCTTCTTTTAATCCTGTAGTTCCTATTAAAAGAGGAATTCTTTTTTCTAAAGCCATTTGTATAGCTTTTTTTGTTCCTTCTAAAGAAGAAAAATCAATAATTAATCCAATATCTTCATTAAAAAAATTTGAAATATCTTTTTCTTTATCGGCCCCTAAAACCGAAACACCCTTTTCTAAAAAGAGATGATAGATTTCACTACCGGTTTTTCCACTATAACCTTGTATTAACACTTTCATGGTTGTTCCTCCACTTTTATATATGAAAGAAGAAAGAACAACATACAAAAAAAGTGATGTCACCACCACTTTTTTTACTTATTAATTGACCTTATCTTTTAAAGCTTTTGCGGCTTTAAATCCGATGGCCTTGCTAGCGGGGATTTCGATGGTATCACCAGTAGCAGGATTCACGCCTTTACGGGCAGCGCGAGTTTTAACTGTAAAATTACCAAAGCCGGCTAATTTAACTTCTTCGTCTCTTGCTAAACTATCAGCCATTGCTAATAACATAGCGTCTACAGCAGCTTGCGCATCCTTTTTGGTAAGATGTGCTTCACTTGCAACAACTTCAACTAACTCTACTTTATTCATTTTCATATCCTCCGTGAGTTTTTGTACTTTTAAAATACCATATTTGAGCCCATTTAGCAACATTCTAGCCATTTTAATGTAATATTCATGCAATTTTGTTGCTCTTTTTGAGTCTTTTTTTATTTTTCCCTGTCTTTTAAAATTTATGCTTGTAATTTTAAATCTTCGTCATTATAAAAATGAAAAACATCTTTACATAAAAAATCAAATAATAAAGTAAGTAAAATGGTGCCCACAATTTGTACACCAAAAATAGCAATATACGCCATAGGATTATCATACCCCATGGTTTCTAAAACAGAAATTTGTCCTACAAGTCCACAGCTTCCCATACCCGCTCCTGCACTGGTAGAAGTTGTTTTTAATAGACATACACCAATCGGACCTAAAATCAAACTTGTAAGAATGGTGGGTAACCAAATAGCTGGTTTTTTAATAATATTCGGCCAATATAACATCGACGTACCAATGCCAATGGACAATGATTTTCCTACACCATTTTTAGCGCGTAATGATTGAACGGCAAAACCTATCATTTGTGCCGTACAACCAATCACAGCAGCACCGGCCGCTAGTGGGGTATTGCCGATATGAATGGCGACACAAACCGCTACACTTGAAATTGGCATTGTTAACACCATACCCATTAATGTAGAAATAATAATGGACATAATAATAGGAATTAATGGCATTGAAATTTCAATTAATTTTTCAATACCATAGATTAAGTAATAGCTTGGATAAATTAAAATAAAGCCTAAGCAACTACCAATAACTAAATATAGAAATGGAATTAATAAAATATCAATTGGGGTTTTCTTTTTCAAAAAAGACTTTACAATCAAAATCGTAAAAATGGTGACTAGATAAATTAAAAGTGGATTCTTACTACCACCAGCAATAGTAAACGTCGGAATTGGATTGGTCGCTTCTTTTAAATCAATAGCGCTAGCAATACCACCTAATACGAAACAAGCAACAATTTCTAATGGTGCCATATTTTTATTCATCGATAGGGCAACACCTAAAGCAATGCCTGGACCCATTAAAGACATGATAACGGTAGCGATATCTAAACCAATTTGAAAATTCATTAAAGTAAAGATTTGCTTAAATATCGTCCCTATGATCAAAGTGGCAAATAAACCAATGGCCATACCACTTGATGTTTTACTAATAAAGTCTAATACTTTTTTCATCATAACTTCCTCATCTCTTCTTAAAAAAAAGCTTCAAGACGAAGCTTATTTTTTATTCTTAACATTTTCGATATAATTTTTTATCGCATTAAAAGATTCATCGCTTAAATCGTGTTCAATTTTACAAGCATCGGTAAGCGCTTGTTTTTCCGAAACACCCATTGCCATTAAAGCATGAGAAATAATACGATGTTTTTCATAGGTTTTAGCCGCTACTTGATAGCCTTCATCGGTTAAAGAAATTTTTCCATCTTTCTCTACCGTAATTAAACCGTTTTCTCTTAATTTTTTCATAGCAACAGAAACACTAGCTTTCGAGAATTGCATATCTTCTGCTATATCAATCGCGTGAACATAGCCTTTTTTCTCTTTTAAAATCAGAATTCTTTCTAAATAGTCTTCTGCCGATTCATATAATTTCATCGAATCATTCCTTTCTTTGGATGGCGCGCCCAACACGATTCGAACGTGCGACCCCAACCTTCGGAGGGTTGTACTCTATCCAACTGAGCTATGGGCGCAGGGATTCAACCATCATTTTAGCACGCTACGAAATGCTTATCAACTCACTACATTTTCTTTTTTTGAAAAGAATAGCCGATTTTTGCTAATGTTTTTTCACTAACAAAGCGAGTAAAGAACTTTCCTATCGCTATTTTTTTAGAAGGAATTAAAATTAGCTTTCCTTTTAAAGCTTTTTGAATGGCAAAGCGGGCCACAAATTCACTCGTTTGTGATTTCATTTGAAAACGAACATCTGCCACTTCATCAAATTCGGTTTTTACAGGTCCCGGACATAATACAGAAACCCGTACTTTGGATTTCATTCTACGTAATTCTTCATAAACCGCTAGCGTTAATTGATACACATAGGCCTTAGTTGCATAATATTCTGCCATTAAAGGTCCGGTTGTGAAGGCGGCAGCGGAAGCAACATTCATGATATAACCATGATTCTTTTCCACCATTAAATTCAAATATAATCTAAAAAGGATAGAGAGTCCCTCAACATTAACTTGAATCATATTGGTAAGTTTGTTCATTTCCATTTCATGAAAATAGCCACAATGACCAAAACCGGCGTTTAAAATAACAAAATCAATCGGTTGATTTTTGGTTTGCTCAAATAATTGAATACAGTTTTCATTGCTAGACAAATCTAACGTTATAATTTCAACTTTTGTATTGAATTCTTTTTGTAATTCTTCTAATCGGTCTTTTCTTCGGGCCACTAAAATTAAGTCATATCCTTTTCTAGATAAAACTCTAGCCATATCGCGACCGATACCAGAACTTGCTCCTGTAATTAACGCTAACATGTAATGTTCCTCAATTATTTCTTTTTAAAAGAATAGTTCACTTCTGTTGTACTTTTTAGTGCATTATCTTGATAGGTAGAAGTTGTTTTTTTATAGCTACTAATGTCTTTCATTCCAATGACTTTAGCTAATACATATACTTCATTTTCATTTTGACTATGCATGAAAATGTTAATACCTTTTTGCGTATACTTTGTAACATGACTTTTGATCGTGTCATATTCTTCAAATTTACCCGTAAGAAGATTCAATGGTGTGGCACTATAGAAATAAGCATAAACTTCTAAGTTCCAAAGCGTTTCACTTTTTTCGCTCAATTCTTCTTCATTGATCGCATAATAGAATTTTCCATCTTTTTTCGCATACGTATATTTTTCTTCTGAGGTTTTACTTCCTGATGTGGTATTGGTTTTGGTTGTTTTGGTAACTTTCATCGTAAAAGCACCATCTTTATCCACATTTTTTTCAATAGAAACTGTAGTCTCTTTATCGACTGTTTTTTTGTTTTGATTATAGGATGCTTCAATGGTTTTAGAAGAAAACTTCTTATAAGGATAATTTTCAATATCTTCCATAGTACTAATTTCTAATTTTTCATTTAAGCCATCAAATTTTCCTTCACACCAAGAAGAAGGAACTTTTTTATCAAAGCAAAAGCCAACAATTAAAATGACTACGATAAGTAATCCTAATAATCTAAATAAGTGTTTAAATAATTTTTTCATAAGTTATATCCTCCCTATGCTTTACAAATTTAGTATAATACATTTTTTGCTATTCATGTGAATAAATGAATGAAACATTGATTTGTTTTTTTACATTCATTATGCAAGATTCATTTCATTTAAAGTAGAACTAATCTTCACACTTATCATCACCTGTTGGGTTTTTAATACTATTACCGATATTTACAAGGTGATCTCCCACTCTTTCTAAATTTGAAACAATGGAAATGAATAAAGAATTTAATTCAACTTTACAGTTTCCGCTGGATAAACGTAAATAATGTTGATTGGTTAATTGTTCTTTTAAAGCATCAACTTGTTCTTCTAGTTGATTGAGTTCTTGAAGATGCGCTTCTGCAGTTTCATCAAAGGTTTCTATAGATAATTTAAACATTTCCTGAATTAATTGGTACATCGATTGGATGCTTTCTTTTCCTTCTTCGGAAAAAACTTCATGCTCATCATCCAATACTTTTTGAATATCAATTAAGTTTTCAGCGTGGTCACCAATTCTTTCAATATCGTTAACAACGTGGAAATAAGAACCTAATGCATTTTCATTTGCGTCATTCATTAAAGGCGCCAGTTGAATGAGAAAACGCGTAATTTCATTATTCATGTAGTTAATCTTCTTTTCTACTTGAAGAATCTTTTCTTTTCCTGCTTTCGTTGAAATCATTAACTCCTGCATTGCAGCATCTAAATTTTGCTTAGCTAAACTTGCCATATATTCTACTTCTTTTTTGACTTGAACAAAGGCAATCATTGGTGTTTTTAAAAGTCTTTCATCAATGTATTTTAAACGAAGTACTTCACTTTCTTCTTTTTTATCTTTAATGAGCCATGTAGAGAAAGCCACTAATTGGCGAATGAATGGTAAAAGTAAGATGGTGGTCACTACATTAAAGAAGATATGGAAAATAGCAATTTGGAATTGCGCATTATTCGGGAACAATTTTTCTAATATTTGCACGACTTCTGTTTTAAATATCCAAATAAATATCGTAAATAATACTGCCCCAATCACATTAAATAATAAGTGAATTAAACCCGTTCTTTTCGCATTCGCACTCGTGCCAATCGTAGCCATAAGAGCTGTTACACAGGTGCCAATATTGGATCCTAAAATAAGGAACAAAGCATTTTCCATGGTTAAAGCGCCTTGTCCAACCATAATAATGATAACACCCGTAACCGCAGAAGAAGATTGAACAATTCCAGTAAAGATGATACCCACTAAAATTAATAAAAGTGGAAAATCAATTTTAGAAAAGATTTGAACAAAGAAATCCTTCACTTCCGCATTATCAAACGCATTGCTCATTAATTCCAAACCCACAAAGATTAAACCTAAGCCACATAACGTTGCGCCTATATTTTTGACTTTATCGTTTTTAATAAACATCATCATGACGCCAATAAAGGCAAAAACAGATGTAAATAACGAAATATTTAAACTAGATAAGGACACTAATAAGCCAGTAACCGTCGTACCAATATTTGCCCCCATAATAATCGCGGTAGCTTGAAATAAGCTTAGTACACCCGCATTAACTAAACCCACGACCATTACGCTTGTCGCCGAGGAACTTTGTATAATTGCGGTAATCGACGCACCAATTCCTACGCTAGCAAAGCAATTGTTTCCAATTTTTCCTAACAACTTTTTAAGGCCTTTCCCCGTTGCCTTTTCTAAGCTTCCACTCATTTGGTTCATTCCAGCTATGAAGACGCCACAGCCAGCTAGTAAAGAGAGGATGCACACTACAATCATCGGCATAAATAGATTCTCCTTTAGATAATACTTTTCTATTTTACCATAGTAGGAGAAACTTTTTTATATATTTTATAATTTAAGCATTGATAAAGAATTTCATTTTACCTATGAAATACCTTATAAATTTATAGTCTCTTTAATAAGCAAGATAAAATCTACGATTTCATGTAGACTTTAATAGTTACATTAGCACTATTAAAATACTTATTATTGTAAAAAAACTATCAATTTTTACTTGATAGTTTTTTGCTTTATTTTTTTATTTATCCTCTATTTTTGTAATCACTGGTTTTCCCTCTGCATCAAGAAGGGGCGTAATTCCTGAGCCGAAAGTATTTCGAATAATTAAATAAGTAACGCCTGTTTCTCTATCTACAACGAGACTGCTTTCTGGACCGAAAAAGCCACAATCTTCTGAAAAAACTTGAATGAATCTTTTTTCTTGTTTTTCTTTACTCATATATTTGCCTAATTTTTCCTTTCATAACAAAATTCAAATACTAGTATAGCTTTTGCCGAAGGAGTAATGGAAAATGTAAGCAATTTCCAACCTTTTTCAAAGTATTCATTTGCATTTTTTTCTATTTCTTCCGCCATCTTTTTAGCACGTGGATTGCATTTTAATACAACAGTTTTATATCTCATACACCTATCTTCATCCCATTTTTATTATAAAATATTGCTAAAAAGTACACTATCAATTTCTTGTAAAATAATTGTATTATTCTTGTAAATTTCTATATCGCTCTCTGTTTATTTATTGTTTTCCACGCCATGATCAGCAACTGAATGAATTGCCTTTTCAAGTTCTACTTGTTTAGTGAGTATCGCATTCACCTTATCATATAATGCTTCAATCATAATTTCCGTCTTCAAGTTAACTTTATAATCGTTTTCAGCTCTATAGCGATCCTTTTCTTCTTGACGATTTTGGCTCATCATAATTAATGGTGCTTGAATTGCCGCTACACAAGAAAGAACTAAATTGAGCAGTATAAATGGATAGGGATCAAAAGCCTTTGTCGCCATTATAATATTTATCACCATCCAAAGAATAAGAACAGCGATAAACGAAAAAATAAAGGCCCAACTTCCTGCAAATTTTGCAATGGCGTCCGCAGCACGTTGTCCAAAAGTATATTTTTTTTCACTTTCTGGGCGAACCGAGATCTTACGATTCGCTAATAAATTTAAAACTTCTTCGTCACTCATATCTTGGCGAATATCGTCAAGAACGTCTTTTAATAATTTTCTATTTTCTTTCATAGTTATAATCAATCTCCTTTTTTTGCAGTATACTGCTTTTTTACGTTGATTACAATCCGTGCCTTTTTAAAAGATTCCCTTTTTTACTACAAAATTTACGGAAATAATTTCGGTAATTGTTTCGTCTTTTAAATTATATTTTCTTCATCAGTCGGCATTTCTTTTTGCCGTTTTTCCATTCGTTTCCAAGCAATAAAACCATAAATATCATTGAATAAAAAGGCTGCAAAACATACCACCATAGGAATATATTCTTTTATGTGAATACTCACCAAAACCCATAAAACGATGAGTACAATATCATTGAAGGCATAAAAGAAGGCAAAATAAGGCGTTCTTCTAAACGTCATATAGACCGCTAAAAAACTAGTCGTTACCGATAATGTACTTATCCATAAATTTGCGGTGTTAAACGCTTCTAAAATGAAATAAAAAGTAATCGTTACTAAAATACTTAGACTAAACATCAACGCCCACTCTTTTCCATTGATTTGATTTACTTTTACTTCTTTTTTATTGCCTTTATAAGGATTCTTTAACCAGGAAATTAAACTAACAATTGCCATCGGCATACTCATTCCTAAATAAGTGATCATTTCTCCATAATAAGCATTTCTAAACGAGATAATCCCATAAATGACACTAAAACCAATCATTAATACTTGGCCAAACGGGTTTCCTTTTGCATTAAAGATTAAAGAAGTCACACCCACGATGGACGCTAAAAGCGTTAAGTAATTATTCCGATCAAACAAAAGAAAAGAAACGACAATCATCGTAACAGAAATTGTCCAAAGTACAATTTCACTCACTTTAAAATAATGTAATAATCCCTTTTTCATCTTTTTCACCTCAAAAAAAATAAGCCTTCCCTTTCACATCTTCTAAGACCTAATGATGTGAAAAAGAACGCTCCTCGTTCATCTACCCGGTGGCAGCTATTTGAAACTAATAAAAAAATAGCAAATAAAAAATAACTTGTCAACCATAAAAAAAGATACATCGCAATCCTATTTCTAGGTGCATGTTCGATGTATCTAAGTAGTATTATAAAGAATATTTTTGATAATGCAACGATTTTTTACATACTAACCACAAAATAATTACCACTATCATCACTTTGGAAAGTGTAGTCACTCGCACCAAAATCTTTTAAAGAATAGGCAAATCCTGTTTGTTCTTCACTACCAATTAAAGAACCCACTATGGCATCACCAACCATTTTATTTAAATCTTCAGCACTTCCAATATGAATGACGGAATCTAAAGTATGAAAGAAATCTTCCGTTTGTTGTGGTTTTAAATTATTTAAAGCAAATTCATGATGTTCAATGGAATACGCAAAGGCTTCTGTTCCCTTATTCACTTTTACGGTAGATGAAATATATAAAGCATCCGGAACATATTTTTTTAAATATTTAAAAGGAAAACCACTCATTTTATCTTTAAATGGCGTTAAATCTAAAGAAATCACGGTATTTAACTTCGCATTTCCATTCGTGTCGATATCGGAAAATTGAATTTGTTTTAAAGTAAAAGTAGTGTCTTGTCCACCAATAGAAACCGTGCTATCCATTTCTTGGCGAATGACCATATCCGCTAAAGCGGCGACTTCTTTATCGCTTAATTTAATAATTTGCTTCATTTCAGAAGGAATGTTTTTTAAATCAACGGTATAACCATTTTCTTCGGAATATTTCACAAAGTTATCAATCGAATGATTAACTTCTTCTTGAACATCAACTTGATCTTCTGATGAATAAGAATAAGGACAGACTACACTCTCATCGACATCTTGTCTTAATATTTTTAATTGTTGTACGGTATTAAATAAATCAATACCATGTTTTTGACGAATATAAATATATCCTCCAATAGTAATAACGCCTAATACCGCAACAAAAGTAATTAGGCTAACGATTAATCTTTTAATTAATTTCATAATGAATTACCCCACTTCATTGTACATATAATTTACGCTATTTTGAGCAAAAAGAAAAGAGTGTAAGTCTATTTTATTTCTTACACTCTTATGCTTTTTTATTTCTTATCTAAAACGGATGTAGCGTCTAAAATGGTTTTTTCATAAGCTTCCATACCATATTTATCGACTTCCATCTTATTCTTTTCACCATGGGTTAAACAGCCTGCACCACCGATACAGCCACCAACACAGGCCATACCTTCAATGAAGTTTGCATCTAATAAGCCCTTACTCTTTTTAAGTAAAGCCACTCTACAAGCTTCAATTCCATCACAAGCACATGGTTTGAGTTCAAAGTCTTCTAAGCCTTGTTCTTTTAAGCCTTCTTTTACCGCGTCAGATAAGCCACCAGAACGAGCAAAGATTCTACCATAGTAAGAAGCGTTATCTAAGACACTTTCACCTAAAGTGGTAATATCTAAATCTTTACTATCAAATAACGCTTGAAGTTCTTCAAAGGTAATGACAGCGTCCACATAAGGTTTCACACTATCCTTTTGTACTTCCATCTTTTTCGCTGTACATGGCCCAATAAAGATGACTTTACATTCACCTTCATGCTCTTTAATATATTTTGCAATAGTAGCCATTGGCGATAAGTTATGAGAGATTAAAGGTACTAAATCTGGATAAGCTTTATGAATATAATCCACGAAAGCTGGACAGCAAGAACTGGTTAAGAAACCTTTTTCTGCTAATTCTTTGGATTCAGCTTCTGCGACCATATCGGCACCTAAAGCGGCTTCGATAACGGTAAAGAAACCTAATTCTTTTAATCCAGTAATGACTTGGCCTAATTTCGCATAAGTAAATTGGCTAGAAATGGAAGGAGCAACGACTGCAAAAACTTTATATTTGGTATTGTTTTGACTCTTCTTTAAAATGTCGATGACATTTAAAATGAAGGATTTATCGGTAATCGCACCGAATGGGCATTGATACACACAAGCACCACAAGAGATACACTTATCATTATCAATGCAAGCTTGTTTATCTTCACCCATAGAAATGGCTTTTACTTTACAAGCAGTTTCACAAGGACGCTTGTAGTTATGAATAGCGCTATAAGGGCAAACACGAGCACACATACCGCATTCTTTACATTTGGATTTATCAATATGCGCGGTGTGGTCACTACCAAAAGTAATCGCGCCAAATCGACATGCATCTTCGCAGCGGTGGGCTAAACATCCACGGCAAGCATTGGTCACTTCATAACCACCGACGGGGCATTCATCACAAGCGATATCAATGACCTCAATGACATTCGGATTGGCTTTATCGCCACCCATAGCGATCTTTACACGCTCTAAAAGAATGGCGCGTTCTTTATAAACACAACAACGCATCGTGGCTTTCTTTCCTGGCACAATCATCATTGGAATATCAATGGCGGTTTCCGGAAGTCGATCGGCCCATGCTTCTTTAGCTACTTGAAGTAAAACTTTATACTTCATGTATTGAACTTTTGTATCAAACTTTCTCATTTTACATCTCTCCTACTTCTCTAGAAGTAACTTACTTTAATCCTTTTTCCCATCAATTTCAAGCATTTGGATAATTCTTCCACGAGATTCATCTTAATGTTGAAGTTAATCGGTAGATCAGGGTTTTGGTGTGCTGGGTTAATTGCGCGTCCTACATAGAAATTAATGTCGGTTGCTTCTTCAAAAAGTAAACGACAAATTAAGGAAGCGCCATCTCTTCCATAACCCCATTCTTCATAAAGCGCATTATCTTTTAATGCGTCTTTAGCATACTCTAATACTTTATTAATGGTGATAACACCTTCGGTAACTAAATCAACACCTTCAATTTCTGCAATTGGAGGAACCCCATTTTTATCAAAGACTAAGCTCGCTTTGATGGGTTTTCCTAAATATTTCGAAACGATGGATGAAGTCGTACCACCACAAACGATGTGTTTTCCTTCTTTCGAGAAGAATAAGGACATCATTCGATTAGCGTCATCACGATTAGAAGGTGGACCAAAGAGAATATTCATCGGCACTCTTTTACGAATTTTAATTACGCAAGCCGTGGCGTCATCTCCAGGTTTTTCTTCATATAATTTATTCACTTGATCAACTAAAATCGTTGATAAAGTTTTAGCGGTATATCCGTTTACCGCGACCGTTTCCATAAAATCAATAATATCATCACGTTTCCATCCAAAATTATACGATAAACCAATACCTGCATGAGGACATCCGTCACTCATCGCGATAAAGATATCATCTTCCATTAATTTAATCACGGATTTAAATATTCTTTTTCCACCGATATTCATCTCGGTTTTAGGATAATCGTAATTTTTTCCATTTCGTAACACAATGACAAGTGGATTATCATATTGAATGAGTTCCGCTTCTTCATTATTACGAATATGGATAATGGTAAACGTAGAATACGCTACGCCACGTACCGAACAAATCGGTAAAGTCGCAGCAATGGTAGAAACACAATCTTCTAAGGATAAACCTTCCGCCATCATAGTAGAAATGATTTTAGAAGTAAGCGTTGATAAAATACTCGCTTTTACGCCACTTCCTAAACCATCCGCCAAAACGATAACTGAAGAGTTTTCACCTTGTTCAACTAAATCTACATGATCGCCACAAAGTTGCTCACCAACGTGATTAATGCTTTTATATCCAACATCAACACATAAATCATTCATCTTTAATAGACTCCTTTAATTTGGTCAAAGCAATCTTCGTTTCTGCGGCAGTTTCACCCAATAAAGAAGCAATTTCTTGAACAATACGCATTTGTTTATCGACAACACGGTCGGCAACTTCAATGGTTTGTTGGGAAATACTTTCCTTTTTCTCCCGTTCATTTTCTTCATCGGTAATATCTCTCATAATACAAATGAGCATATGATAGGTGGGATCATAAATAACGGTTTGTTCGACATATTTATCGTATTCGGCTAAATAAGTTCTTTGATTACGGATACTTCTTTTAGTTTCTAAAACTTTTAAGAAGATTCCGGGATCTAGAATACGTACGACTTGATCACCTAATACGTCAGATACTGAACGAATATTCATAATACGACGGGCTGATGGGTTGATTTGTTGTACTTCTAACTTTTCGTTTAAAACAATTAAACCATTCGGCGTATTGTTCACCATACAATCCGAGAAACTTTCGGCTTTTTCTTTTAAATAAGGTAAACACATGGAAATTTCGGCTTTCCCATGATAAATAGCAATTGCTTTTTCGCGGCATGTGTTATAACCACAAGAACCACAGTTTAATTCATCTTCCGGTTTGGTTTTACCCATCTTATGTAAGATTTCTATAATTTCTTCCTCGGAAGGTGTTCCATATCTTCTTTCAATGAATTCAAAATGTTTCTTTAAATCCATGGTATCGGGTTGATCCACCGCAAAATCTTTCTTTCCGGCATAATGCGCGACAGAAATATAATCATGAATCGGTGAACGATGGTATTTTTCCATAACTGGGCCACCAATACAAGAACCAATACAGGCAGACATTTCAATAAAGCAATGATGGATTTTTCCGCTTTCAATATCCTTTAAAGCGGCAATACAATTTTCCACGCCATCAATCGCCATATAGGTATACGAAGTATCTTGCGCCATCGTCTTTAAAATACCTCCCGTGGTAGGAAAGAAACGGGTTCTGCTCTCTTCTAAATGATCCATCATAGATTCAAGTTCAACATGTTGTTCTTGAAGCCATTCGGTTAATTCTTCAAAAGTTAAAACCGCATCCACATATCCTTCATAGTGATCCGCTTCGTCTTTTTTGGATAAGCAAGGCCCAATAAAAACTACTTTGGCTTCCGGATATCTTTTTTTGATATCTTGGGCATGGGCTTGCATTGGAGAAAGAACATCCGCTAAATAAGCAAGTTCTGATGGGAAATACTTTTGAATTAAAAGATTGACGGTATGACAGCAAGAAGAAATCAAAATATCTCTTTCTTCCTCTTTTAATAATCTTTCATATTCCGTTTTTACAATTTTAGCACCAATCGCGGTTTCTTCTACATCTTTAAAACCGAGCTTTTGTAAAGCTTTACGCATACCTTCAATACCAATATTTTCATAATTGGCAATAAAGGAAGGAGCTAAACTCACATAGACAGGAGCGCCTGATTGAATTAACACTTTTGCTCTTTCGACTTCCGAAGCAATTTCTTTTGCATTTTGTGGGCAAACGACGAAGCATTGTCCACATAAAATACATTCATTTCCAATAATATGTGCTTGGTTAGCGGAAAAACGAATGGATTTTACCGGGCAATGACGAATGCACTTATAACAGTTTTTACAGTTTGATTTTTTTAAGGTCAAATAACCTGCCATATTACAAATCTCCTTCCGCTTTTAAAGCACTTACGACTTTTTCATTCCAAAAATCGGTAAATGTATCTCTAGTAATTCCTGTGTAGATAACATCATTTACCGTAATGGTTACACCGATACGATTGCACTTTCCGGTACAAAAGCTACCGGAAAGAACAATACGATCTTCTAAATGTAAATCAGCAATTTTATTTTCAAGTAGTTGAACAATATCAGAAGCGCCTTTAATATAACAAGAACTTCCTACGCATACTTGAATAACTACCATCATTAAATCCTCGAAAGAATCTCTTTCGTAAAGAATTCATTGACGGTTTCTGGACTGACGGAGAAGAAATCTCCATCCACAGTCACACAAACACCTTGTTGGCATTTTCCCATACAGAATGTGCCCCCGAGTTCTACTTTATCTTTTAAATTGTTTTGGGCAATTAAATATTGTAAAGATTCAACGACTTGACGGGAACCTTTAATATGGCAAGAACTACCAATACAGACTGTAACTTTAATCATAATTTTAATTCTCCTTTAATTATTATTCGTAATCAACAACGTTAACCCAACTTAATAAGAACTCACGTTCTTTTTCGTTTCCTTTAACGGATTGAGAAGCGGCGACGATTGGCATCCATTTTTGGACATAGTGCTTTTCTGTGCCGGTTTTCTTACAATATAAATCTAAATATTCATCTGCACCGGTAATATCACCATTGAGCCAGAATAATAAGTAGGTTCTTGCTACGTCAGCGGAAGCATTTCCTTGGGTAGCGTGAGACCAGTCGATGATATAAGGTGTGCCATCATCGGTAATAATGATGTTCGATGGGTTGAAGTCACCATGGCATAATTTATTATGTTTTGGCATACCTTCAAGACGTGTATGAAGATCATAACGTGTGGTGGCATCTAAATCAGCTTGCGTAATCTTGCGATTCATCTTGTCTTTTAACTTATTTAAAAGTGGGCAAGTTTTGGATTGAACTTCGATTTGTAAATTAACAAAGAGTTCTAAGTATTCTTCTCTCTTTTCAGGATTTTCTTGCATTAATTGTGCTAAAGTTTTTCCTTTAATGTATTCATAAACAATGGCCCATTTTCCATCAATCATGGTAACTTCACGAATTTGTGGAATCTTTAAGCCAGTTTCTAATACACGTGCGTGGTTTAACGCTTCATTTAAAACATCAGCAACGGAATAATCTTTGTCAAAAACTTTAATACAGTTATCGCCATCGCGATATACGGTTTTACTATTACGAACTGCAATTACTCTATCTAATTTCATACTTTTTATCCCCTTTCATTAAGCTTTTTTCATGCCGTTTCTGGCCCGGCGATATGCTTTTTTGAAATCATGTGAATCATCGGTAGAAACGATATCGTTTTGCGTTGGAACTTCCATTTCTTCGAAATGTTTGTTGCCATAATAAGCATTTAAGTACATTTGTTTAATTTCACTCATTAATGGGTAACGTGGGTTGGCGCCGGTGCATTGATCATCGAAGGCTTGTTCCACCATGGCGTCTAAACGATCCAAGAAGTCTTTTTCATCTGGGACGTAATCACGAATGGTTGGTTTAATACCCACTTTGGCTTTTAATTCATTAATGGCTTTAATTAAATTTTCTACTTTTTCACTATCGGTCTTGCCACCTAAACCAAGGTAGTCAGCAGCTTCGGCATAACGCGCCATGGTGTGTGGGTGATCATATTGTGGGAAGGTACCCATTTTAGCTGGGACTTCCGCGGAGTTAAAGCGAATGACTTCTTCTAACATTAAGGCGTTAGCGACACCGTGAGCGATGTGGTGGAAAGCACCAAGTTTATGTGCCATGGAGTGGCAGACACCTAAGAAGGCATTAGCGAAGGCCATACCTGCCATGGTAGCAGCGTTAGCCATTTTTTCACGAGCTTCGACATCGGTTTGTCCGTTATCGTACGCTCTTGGTAAATATTCAAAAATCATCTTTAAGGAACGTAAGGCTAAACCATCGGTATAGTCGGTTGCCATCATAGAAGCAATAGCTTCTAAGTTATGGGAAACGGCATCAATACCAGAAGCAGCGGTTAATCCTTTTGGCGCACTCATATGGAAATCAGTATCAATGATGGCCATATTTGGTAATAATTCATAGTCCGCTAATGGGTATTTCACACCAGTTCTTTCATCGGTAATAACCGCGAATGGTGTAACTTCTGAACCGGTACCAGCAGAGGTTGGAACAGCGATGAAGTAAGCTTTTTCACCCATTTTTGGGAATGTGTATACTCTCTTACGAATATCCATGAAGCGCATAGCCATATCTAAGAAGTCGACTTCTGGATGTTCATACATTACCCACATAATCTTAGCAGCATCCATTGCAGAACCACCACCAAGAGCGATGATGCAATCTGGAGCAAAGGCGACCATTTGTTTGGTACCTTCTTTTGCACATGCAAGGGTTGGGTCTGGTGCGACATCGAAGAATGTCGTATGTTCAATACCCATTTCGTCTAATTTATCAGTGATTGGTTTGGTATATCCATGATGATATAAGAAACTATCTGTAACAATGAAACATTTTTTCTTACCCATAACGGTCTTGAGTTCATCAAGCGCTACTGGTAAACAACCTTTTTTAATATATACCTTTCCAGGTGCTCTAAACCAAAGCATGTTTTCTCTCCTTTCAGCCACAGTTTTGATGTTAATTAAATGTTTAACTCCTACGTTTTCGGAAACGGAGTTACCGCCCCAAGAACCACAACCAAGAGTTAAAGATGGTCTTAATTTAAAGTTGTATAAGTCACCAATACCACCTTGAGAAGAAGGTGTATTGACTAAAATACGGCAGGTCTTCATTCTTTCGGTGAATTCATCTAATTTGGCTTTTTGAGTGATTGGATCAAGATAGATAGAAGAAGTATGTCCATAACCACCATCTGCGATTAAGCGTTCGGCTTTAGAGAAAGCATCTTCGATATCTTTCGCGCGATACATTGCAAGGACTGGTGAAAGTTTTTCATGAGCGAATTCTTCAGAAAGTTCAACACTTTCGACTTCGCCAATTAAAATTTTAGTTCCTTCGGGAACAGTCACACCGGCTAATTCAGCAATGCGAACGGCTTTTTGACCAACGATTTTGGCATTTAATGCACCATTAATAATAATTGTTTTTCTAACTTTTTCGGTTTCTTCTGGTGATAAGAAGTAGCAACCTCTAGCGGCAAATTCAGCTTTGACCGTATCATAAATGCTATCAAGAACAATGACGGATTGTTCAGAAGCACAAATCATACCATTATCGAAAGTTTTAGAATGGATAATTGAACTAACAGCAAGGGTGATATTGGCACTATCATCAATGATAGCTGGGGTATTACCAGCACCAACGCCTAACGCAGGTTTTCCTGAAGAATAAGCGGCTTTGACCATGCCTGGACCGCCGGTAGCTAAAATAATATCGGCTTCTTTCATGATTAAATTGGTGAGTTCAAGACTTGGAACATCAATCCAACCAATAATGCCTTCTGGAGCACCCGCTGCAACAGCAGCTTCAAGAACAACTTTCGCAGCAGCGATGGTTGATTTCTTGGCTCTTGGGTGAGGGCTAATAATAATACCATTTCTTGTCTTTAAAGCGATTAATGTTTTGAAAATCGCGGTTGAAGTTGGGTTGGTCGTTGGAATAACAGCAGCGATTAAACCAATAGGTTCCGCTACTTTTTTGATTCCAAAAGCCTTATCTTCTTCAATAACACCACAGGTTTTCACATTACGATAGGCATTATAAATGTATTCAGCTGCGTAGTGGTTTTTAATAACCTTATCTTCTACGACGCCCATGCCTGTTTCTTCTACTGCAAGTTTAGCAAGAGGAATACGCATTTTGTTTGCGGCTAATGAAGCAGCTAAGAAAATCGCATCCACTTGTTCTTGGGTGTAAGTGGCAAATTTTCTTTGAGCTTCTTTTACTCTGCTAATTAGCGCTTCTAATGAATCCACGCTATCGACGATTGAATAATTTTTTTCTTCCATATTTTTGAACTCCTTTTTTTATTCATTCTTATTTAATGCTTGCTGATAAAACAGCAAGTGATGCCGCCATATTTTCGTTTCTTACACGAATATAGCTCGGCAAAGTAAGTCTTCCTGGTGTAAAATTCCAAATGGCAATGATACCCGCTTCCACTAATAGATCACAAACTTTTTGTGCCTCTTTTTCTGGTACGGTGATTACACCGATTTTAATGTTTTCTTCTTGGCAGTATTTTTTAAGTTCTTCAATGGGGTAAACTTTTTTACCATTAGAAAGTTCTCCCACTTTTGAAGAATCGTTATCAAATCCCGCAACAAGAACTAAGCCATACTCATTAAAATGGCTATAAGATAATAATGTTTTACCTAGATTTCCTACGCCTATCACAACGGCTTTTGTTTCGTTATGACAACTTAAGGCTTCTTCTAAATGGTTCATTAAATCTTTTTTGACGTAACCAATTTTGGGCTTGCCCGTTCCACAGACTAAAGATAAATCTTTTCGCACTTGAACTTCACCAAGTTGAAGTGCTCTAGCTATGCTAGCCGATGAAATCGTGTCATTTTCATTCATTTGTAAAGAATACAAATAATGCAAATAGATAGGCAATCGTTCTAATACTGATCTTGAGAGTCTATTTTGTTTCACTATACCATCTCCTTACTTTATCCGTTACAATTGTACTTCCCATTCCTCCTTTATTGAAATATAAATATTACATGTCGATATATCATTATCGATATAAGTGTATCGAAATGAATTTTTTCCTTTATTTTCCTAGCTTTTTTCACTTTTTTATTTAATAAAATCCCTTTTGGATTTGCATAATTCAGTGATAAAAATCTTATCTAATTTCGAAAGGCGATATGTACTTGGGTAAATTAAGACATCTTTATAATATTTTTGATTTTCTTTGCATTCAAATTGCACTAGGCCGTATCTTTCTAATGTTTCATTAGGAATTGGTGATACCCACATGAACGCATTCGGATTTGTAGATAATGTATCAAATTGACTGGCTCTTTCAAAAACAAAAATTCTTCTTTGGACATTATCCGGTAATTCTTCTTTTTTCACTTCCGCTAAAGGAAGCGAAGGGACAAAAGGATCCGCATGGGCAATTTCGATATAATCTTTTAAATCTTCATACGTAATTTCTTCTTTTTTTGCTAAAGGACAATCTTTAGACATCAATAAAACAAAACGAAATTCTGCCACTAATTCATAGATGAAATTTTTTGAATCTAGCAATTCTTTAAAATAATTATCGTATTGCGCAGCATAACGAATAATGCCTAATTTATAATCCGCATGCAAAATATTATTGATTGCTCGTAAAGCATTCGTTTCTTTATAAAAAATATCGCATTGTTCTTCATTCATTAAATATTTTGAGAAGGAAGCAAAGGCGTGCGAAATATAAGACGCTCTTGGGACTGAAATCGAAAAGACTTCTTTTTTGGATTGTTCTTCTTTAAACATGTTTTGCACTTCATCAATTTGTTGAAGAATCTTCTTTCCATATTGAATTAATCTTTCTCCATCTGGAGTAAGAGTCATTCCTTTTGAATTCCGATCAAAAATTGTAATGCCTAACTCTTTTTCTAATTCTTTAATTGCACGAGAAAGATTGGGTTGCGCAACATAAAGTGCTTCTGCCGCTTTAGAGAGTGATCCAATTCTAGCTACTTCAACGGCATACTTCAAATAAATAATGTTCATCGGCTTCACTCCTCATTCTACGAGACCATTATATCAAAATCTATATATAAAAAAAAGATTTCATTTTTCCTTTATAAGGAAAAAAAGAAACCTTTTACTTTTTTGCGTTAGCTATATAAAAATTTAAATAGGTTTTATAAATTAGAAATTTCTTTTCTTAAGCAATATTTGAAAGTTCAGCTAATGATAAAAGTGAGCATCCTTTACTTTCATAGTACATAAGCATTTTTAATATTTTCTTTTTATCATAACTTGTGAAACAGTCTAATAAAACATATGCTTTATAACCATTTTATTGTCCCTTTTAACCCTAGCGTTGAACACTACTTAAAACTTTTCATTTTTGCTGATAAAGTCCATCAAATTCACATGTTTTATTCCGCTACGCTGTTGCAAGAGATAGTCTGTCGTAACAACGTACCGCGGATAGTTGTCCTTTATGTTTTCTAACGGACGATATTCTCGTTCTTCTGTTTCTTTGCTTAATGCAATAGTGTAAGCTACTTGAATATAAGCATATTGCATATCCGTTCCGCGAACAATAAAGTCGCATTCAAACTTACCGAATCTACCTACGCTTACAGAGTAATCGAGCGACTTCGCATAAATATAGACGATATTCTCAAGTACCGGTCCGTAATTGATTTTGTTATCCGTATTTTCAGCATAATAAAAACTCAAATCGGCAAGATAATATTTCTTTTCCCCAGAAAGAGAACGTTTGGATTTCATATCAAAGCGAGGGCATTCATACAAGATTTTTGCATCAATAAGCGCCTTGACGTATTTGGAAATTGTAGAAGTGTTGATAGGTGTTCCATTTTTTCTTATCGCCTCGCAAATATTATTTAAACTTGTAGTTGCACCGAAGTTATTGATAATATATTTGCGAATTATCTCAAAGGTTTCTTTGTTTTTAATTTTTAAACGCTTACGAATGTCTTTTTCAAAAATTTCCGAAACAACATCTTGAACGTATTTTCTTTTATCAGCCATATCATCAAACAAAACCGCTCTTGGAAAACCGCCTTCAAGAATATAATTTGTAAGTTCAATCATTGGATTAGGATTTATTGGTTTTCCGAAGAAAGCCTTCATCTCTTCATATTCTTGAAAATTTAATGTAAAAAGTTCAAACTGGACATATCTTCCTGTCAGTTTCGTAACCAATTCACCGCTTAAAAGATATGAATTTGATCCGGTGATAAAAATCGACCAATTTCCATCTGTTCTAAAACCATTAATAACGGTCTCAAAATCTTTAACATTTTGAACTTCGTCAATAAAGAGATATTTCATCTCTTCTGTTTCGCTTTTTGACATGATTAAAGATTCTAATTGATTGGACGTTACAATATTTCGATATTCTCGTTTATCGAGGTCAAGATAAATAATTCTTGATTCTGGAATTCCCGCTTCTTTAAGTTCATTTGCAATCATTTGCATTAAGCTTGATTTTCCGCAACGACGTACACCTGTGATAACCTTAATCAAATCGTCAGCATGGTAGAAACCACGTATTTTTTTTAAGTAATTCTCTCTAATATACATGTTCATATTAGAAGTCTCCTTTGCAAATACTATAACAAAAAAAGATGGAAAAAGTCAAGTTATGGATAATGATTTTTAATTTTTTACAAAAATGTTATCGATAAATCGCTTTATCCTTTTGCTAATATATCTACTTTCTAGGTTTCATTGTCTTTCGTTCGTGTTTTGTATCGCAATTAACTCCACAGTATTCTTACCATGATTAAAAAGAATTATAGACATATTGATTGAGGTAAAACAGGGTATATATAATTCGTACAAACATAAAAAAACAGTCACTCCACACAAGAAGTAACTGAAAAATGGCCTGCCTGATTGGAATCGAACCAACGGCGTTCCGCTTAGGAGGCGGACCCTCTATCCTACTGAGGTACAGGCAGATCTTTGGTATTTTAGCACGATTTAAAAGTTATTGCAAAATTTTACAGTGCCGAAACAATACCAATTTTTATAGTCATTTTTAAAAATTTTTAGTTATTTATATGCTATAACTTCACATTTACAAACACATTGCCATATATGAAGGAATGCAAAGAATTTCTCCCTTTATGCAAAGATTTTTTGTATGGATAATATATGCTTGACCGATTCTTGAATGGTATTTCTGAACGAAATTATCCAATGACGTTGTTGTGTATTTTACTCCCGATTTCACTTCTATTGGGAAGATTTTTTGTTTTGTTTTACTGCCGTTAGAAATCAAGAAGTCTATTTCAATATCGTTACGTTTCTTTTCAGCGTTATATTGAGTATAGAAAAACAATCTATAACCATTTGCGACGAGGCATTGCGCAATCGCATTTTCGAAAATCATACCTTCGTTGATAGATAATTTATCGTGCAATATTTGCTTATATAAATTTTCTTCCGTAAGTTCGTTTTCGTCAAACGCGTGGCTTACAAGTAGTCCCGTGTCACTCATATAACATTTGAGAGTGGTTCTTTCTTCGTTGACGGACAATCCAATATTAGGATCGGTGCAATTAAAGCATTCGTTTACAATCATCGAATCACCAAGCCAAAAGAACGTTTCTTCGTACATAGGGAAGGTAGATTTTTTTTCAATGGATGATAAACGGACTCTCTTTTCGTGTTGCGACAAAAATCCAGGTATCTGGTCGAATATGGATAAAACTTTCAACCGATAATTTCTATCAATCTTGTTTATATCACTGCGATAAAGAGATAAAATATCCCTTTTTTCCCTATCGGCAGCGGCAAAACTACGGTTATTGTCAAGGTATTTTTCAATCGCTTTCGGCATTCCGCCTACGAGAATATACTGCTTGAAAAGCATCATCGCCTTATGATGCAATGCTTCTTCCAAGGGTTTCTTTTCGTCAAAGCATTTTCTGATATACTCTGTCATTTTAGTTTCGCCGAGCGCCCAACAGAATTCCTCGAAATCCATCGGATACATGCTAATTCGTCTTTCTTCCGACGGAATAGTAATCCCTTTGACGTTTTCGCGTATTGAAATCAACGAGCCTGTTTCAATATAGTCGTATCTACCATCTTTGACAAGCTTTTTTAACGATTGCCTTGCTTTAGGATATTGTTGAATTTCATCAAAAATAATCAGCGATTCTTTTGGGTAAAGAGTTACATTATATTCGGTAGACAAAATTAAAAAGAAAGTGTCTAAATCATTCATATATTTTTCGAAAGCATCTTTAACAACGCCACTTACATCGTTGAAATCAACGAGAATATAACTTTTATATTCCTTTTTTCCAAACTCTTCCGCAATGGTAGATTTACCTATTCGACGTGCTCCTTCAATAAGCAAAGCTTTTTCTCCGGAAGATTCTTGCTTCCACATCAATAGCTTTTTATAAACCTTTCTTTCGAACATAATTGCTCCTTTCCAACAATAAAATATTTGTTTTTACAATAGTGTTATATCATAGCTTCCGACAAAACGCAAGATAAATAATGTACAAATTACAGATAATACGCAAGTTTGCTTTTGCTGAATTTTAGGATAATACGCATGTTTATAGTAAATTTCGTATTTTTTTGCCTTGTATTGTTGCCTTATCAAAAATTTTACACCTGAATTTTTTTGTACAGTACTTCTTTATCAAAAGGTGGTAAAACTTTTACCAACAATTTTATAAGTTTTACAAATTCATTTTTAACTTGATTTAGGCTATTAAACAGAGAATCGGTAGATAAAAAAATTAGTCACTCCACGAAAGAAGTGACTGACGGCTGTTTGCCTAATTAGAGTTAAACCAAAGCTGTTCCGCTTAGAAGGCAACTGCTTTATCTAGTTACGATGATGCTGCATAGAAAGAATTAATGAATTTCAATTTCTTTCAATGTTTGAAGCTTTTTTAAAACTGTTTCTAATAATGTTTCTTTTTCTTTTGAAGTTTCATATTCGATTTGGACGTTTTTATCTTTCATTACGGCTTCAAACATTTCTTGTAGTAATTCTTTAAACGCTAACTGATGGATGAGATGCTCATCTTCAGGAGCAAATTCTAAATCACGAAGAAGATGTTGATAAAAATGCATTTCTGATAAAGATAAACATTCAGAATTCTTTTCATTTTTTTGTTGAATCATCACTCTTTTCATATTTCAACACTCCTCGTAAGATATGTAGTATAGAAATATTGTTATAGAGAACAATGTTTCTT
>ERZ808275.76-NODE-76-length-63226-cov-5.537098_pt1 | contig 63226 bp, 60 predicted proteins | sample MGYA00520894_ERZ808275 | MGnify/ENA primary metagenome ERZ808275 (study PRJEB31516, sample SAMN03275598) | gut metagenome | biome: mammalia-associated habitat; material: feces | host: Papio cynocephalus | place: Kenya | collected 2012-08-03 ... | reverse complement strand
ACGATAACACTTGGGGTGCCTGCGAACACAAGAAAACTTGGTTAGATTCAAAAGGCTTATTAAGAACAGATTACCAATGCGGTCGTGGCGGTGAAGATGGCTACATCACAAACTCTGCATGGCAAAATGGTGTTCTTGTAGAAGACTTCAAATATAAACCAGGTAACATTAAAGGTGAACCATTCAAAATGTTCTTTGATGGTATTTTGCCAACAGCTAACAATGATACAACTTCAACAGCTCAAAGCTTAGTACAAAACGCTTTCGTTGGTCCACAAATCAAAATGAGTAGCGTTGCAAATGTACTTCAAACTTTAAGTAAGGTTTCAGCAGAAGACTTAGACAAGGTTATGAAGAGAGCAGAAAATGCTGGTGAAACAAAAGCTATCATTGAAAAAGAAGTTATGACAGATTTGTCAAATATCAATTCAGAAGCTGATATTTCAAAAGCTCACAAACGTACACAAGGTTACTTGAACGATATTGCAAGCAAAATGTCTTTCACTAAAGAAAAAGCATTCAATGCAATAGCTAAAGCTACAAAGCTTCCAGTAACTGAAAAAAATATCGACAGCATTGATAATGAAAACTTCAACGTAATGAAACATTTCATTGATACTAAATTTGACCCTAAAGACAACAAGGAATTTATGGCTAAATTCAATGAAATTAAAGCAATGCCAAATGACAAAGCCATGGAAATGATTAACAATTCTACAGCAGAAGAACTTGGCTTGAAAGAAATCACACCATTTGAAGTTGTAAGACAAATCAAAGGTTTGGAAGCAAAACCAAACAACATGCTGAAAAATGCAATGTTTATGGACGCTATCCAAGACAATATCAAATTTACAGAAAAAGGTGATTCTTTTGAAGAAGCATACTTTATGTTGCAACGTGATTGGGATAACTTGAACGCTTCAAAACAAATTAAAGAAATGAAGAGCAAAATGTTCAAACAATATGGCGTAAGAGCAGCTTATCCTGATTGCCAATTAACAACAAAAGAAGAAACAACTGAATTAGCACAAAGATTCTCAAAAACATTGAAACAAGGTGTTGATGTTGTAAATCAATTAAAAATGATGGAAGACGGCAAAATGGATGCTCAAGGCTTAACTAAAGAACAAATTGCCTTAGCTAAGAAAAACCAATTAGCTGATATTGCATCAGGTAAGAAAACATTTATTGAGGCAAATATTGAACCTCAACACAGACAAGTTGTTACTAAAAAATTGAACGACTACTTATCAAGTGCTATAAAAGGTAAAAATGTTGAAAAATCTTATAAAGAATTTGAAGATAGTTTCAATCAATACCACGTATTGAACAATCCAAAAGAAACATTGAAAGAATTCTTGAGATTATCAAAATCAGATGACCCAGCTAAAAAACAAATGGCTAAAGTTTACGAGGGCTACATGGTTAAAGGTTGCTACGAATTAGCTAAATTTGATACAGCCGTAACTATGATGAGCGAAGCTTCAAACGGTCACATGCACGAAGTTGGTAAAGATTTAGCAAAAATCAAAACTCCAAAAGAATGGGATTCAACAACTGGCAAAGAACATGATTTATCAACAGATGAAGGATTCTCTTCATTCATTGAAAATGCTCAAGCTAACTGCGGTACTGATAACACATTACGAATGATTGATCACCTAGGTCAAAATGACAGAGTAATGAATTTGGAAATGAAGAAATTCGGCAGACTTGATGCTATGAAGAGTGCAATAAATATGGAAAACTTATGGCAAGTTGCTGAATATGTTCAAAATAAATCTGACTTAGTTTCAGGCTTGAACTTGGAAGGTCATACAAAAGAACAACATGACCAAAAATTGTATATGCAAAAAGTTGATAGCCTAATCAATTATATCAACAATTATGCAAACAATATGGCAAGCAAACTAGGTTAGAACCTTAAAGAAATTCTAAACAAAAAAGAGATGATTTATTTCATCTCTTTTTTTATGAAAGTTTTTCTAAAATGTTATCTAATATATTTTGAGAGGCATTATTATTCTTGTAACCAAGTTCTTCAATAGCTTTTAGACGTTCGTCTTTCATATAATCTTGACTATGAAGTTCTGATAAAAGCTCTGCCAAATGTTCAATACATTCCGCCTTATAATAATATTTTATAATTTGTTTTACAGTTTCATTATATGGTGTTGCATTTTTTGAAATCAAGTGAATAACAGGATTTCCTGTCATAAAATATTCACCTAAAAAAGAGCTACAATCAGTTATAAGCATTTTTGACTGATTAAATAAATCTAAATAGTCACCGTGTTCATAAGTTATGCCAATCTTATTCCATTCTTCATAATAATTTTGAACTTCGTCTTCTGTCATAACGTTATTATCAACCAAGGCTTTCCTTAATAGTGGATGAGGTTTGAAAACCCATTGTTGATTAGGATGATTTTTTGCATACTCAAGCATCCATTTACCATTCCACTCAAACGTTCCATAAGAAATTCCCTGATTACAGATAGTCCAATGTGGTGCATAAATAATGTATTTTGACTCTTGTTTATGATGAGTTCTGAAATAATCTAAAAATGGTTGACCTGTAACAATAACATTTTTAGCTTTGTTTTCCATTTTTTCTGTATAAAGATTTTTTGTAATTTCATCAAATACACAATAATTTTCGACATATTGGTGAAATCTTAAATAATAATCAATAGGTGCAGTTGTTGTTGGAAAATAATACGGCACGTAATATGTTAGTGCAAATTTTGAACATACAACAGGACCTTGAGAGGTTTCAACATACCAAGGGTGTTGATAAATTATTACATCAGGTTTAAATTTTTTGAATGGAATATGTTCTTGTTTTTCTAAATCATAAGCATATTCAACATTCATCCCTCTTTCAAAGAAAAATTGATATGTCTTTTTTAAATCTCTTTTTGTTTGATAGCTAGGATTATCTTTGTTTAATGCAAAATTTCTTGTAACTAGAATTTTCACATTAAATTTATCGCTATCCTCTAAAAGTTCGTATAGTGATTGGCATTTCCATTTTGCCTCATCATAAATATAAAAGATAACGTTTATTTTTTTACCTTTAGAATATTTTTTACGCAACTTGGAAATCACTTTTTTTTCGTTTTTAGTGATATATTTCAAATTTTGAGAGATTTTTTTCTTGTAAAAATAATCTTTCAATTTAGTGTAATTGAAATGTTTTTCAAGATATTCTTCAATTTTTTCGTAAGGGATATACATAACAGGATAATTTTATAAAACTATCTCTAGCTTTGCAAATTTTTTGCAAAAAGTTAATATTTAATTATGTTACAATAAAGAAAAAACAACACAATTTTTAAAATAGGCTTTGTCTTTAATAATATATAAATCAATAAGGAAATAAAAAATATGGTTAGATATACATCTTTTATCAATGGAAAAACTTTAAAAATGAAAGTTTCTGAGCTTTTAAAAAAATATGATAAAGACGGAAAAGGTATTAATCAAGAAGAATTTAATAGTTTAGCAAAAGGTTCTGTATCTATTTTCGCAAAACCTCTTTTGACAAAAGATTTAACTAACAAAACAATGTCTAAGTTTGACTTAAATGCTGACGGAACAGTTTCAACAGATGAAATGAAAAAACTATTAAAAAGTTATAATTTAGACTACGATAAAGCTATGAATATGACAGTAGAAGAGGCTGCAAATCATATCAACGACTTTGATGAAGCAAAGAAAAAAGCTAAAAAGAATAAATAATTTTTAGTTTATATTTTTCATATAAAGTTCTTCGTATAATACACAAACTGTTGCAGCAACTGCTGGTGCAAATACTACGCCCACGATACCAGCATATTTTGCCATGATAAATAAAAATAGATAAATTAATAATGGATGTAAGTTTAAGAATTTGCCAAATACAAATGGTCTTACAAAATTATTTTCAACAAGTTGTGCTATTGCAAATACAACGATAACAGTTGTTACAGCCACAACACCTGATTGAGAGGTTGCAATTATACAAATAATTAGAGCAATTGTTGGACCTACAACTGGAATTAAGTCAAGCACAGTTGTAATTAAAGCTAATAATAGTGCATAATCTATTCTCATGATAGATAAGCCTATTGCCATAACCAAGCCAACACTAGCAATTGTAACCAATTGAGCAAATATGTATCCACCGACCTTTTGAGAAATAATATTTATAATATTTTCTGCTTTTTTTCTCATTTGAGATGGAAAAGATTTTAAGTAAGTAGCTTTGATTGAGTCCTTATCAGCCATAAAGTAGTATATAACCATTATTGAAATTACAACGTAAATAAAGGCTGAGCCAATTTCTTTACCTGTATCCATAACATTATTTAAAATAGCCTGTGAGGATTCAGAAAGTGAAGATAAAACAGAAGTTATATCAACATCTTTAAGACTCAAATCAAAGAATGGTAAGCCTTGTAAGAATTCATCAAAATTGCCTATATATCTAGGAAATGAAGTTGCAAAAGTTTTCACTTCGCTACCAGCAAGAATAATTGTTGGAATTAAAAATAAGAAAACTACTAATAATCCACAACCTAAAACTATTGCAGATGCTAAACTTCTACTTAGCTTTTTCTTTTCAACAAGCATATTTACAAAAGGATTAAGAGAACATGCCAGTACGTATGATGCAAAAAACATTATCGCTATATCAGAATTTTTAAACACAAAAATTATAAATAAAATTGAAAGTATTACAAATACTATATTTTTTGCAGAAATATAATTTTTAAAGAAATTTTCAAACATGTTAATTTATCCTTTTTTATTTATTTTATCATCAATTATTTTGATATTCATCAAAAAGTTTTTTCTGCTCAGCTTTTAAATTATCTATAAATTCTTTATCTTTAGATATTATTTTTTGAGCAACGACAACGGCTTGAGAGGCATCGTCTGTATGTGCAACAATTCCGTTGTATTTAGGTGCAATTTTAAGTGCCGTATGAAGTTTGCTTGTAGTAGCTCCACCTATCATTATAGCAGGGAGAGTAAATCCTGCCTTCTCCATTTGTTCAGCCACTATAACCATTTCTTCAAGAGATGGAGTAATAAGTCCTGAAAGTGCAACAATATCAGCATTTTCTTCTTGTGCAGCTTTTAGAATATCGCTACAATTTACCATTACACCTAAATCAATAACTTCAAAATTATTACAAGTCAAAATTAAGCCCAAGATATTTTTACCAATATCATGAACATCACCTTTTACAGTTGCAAGAACAATTTTACCTGCTTTTGTTTTGCTATTACTTGTTTCTAGGTATTGTTTTAAATAATCAACAGCCTGTTTCATTGTACGAGCACTTTTTACAACTTGAGGTAAAAACATTTTACCAGCACCAAAAAGTACACCGATTTCATTCATACCATCCATAAGATGTTTTTCAATAATTTGAAGTGGTGAAAAATCTTTTAGTGCTTCATCTAAATCTTGTTGTAAATATTCAGAATTACCTTTTATTAAAGCGTATTGCAAACGTTTTTCAACAGACTCATTTCTCCATTCTAAGTTATTTACCTTATGAGAAGAACTTGTTGTATTGTCCATGGTTTGAGCATATTCCAAGAGTCTTTCTCCAGCATCCTCACTTCGATTTAAGACGACATCTTCTACAAGTTCTCTTAATTTTGGCTCAATTTCATCATAAATTTCAAGCATAGACGCATTAACAATAGCCATTTCTAACCCAGCATTTATTGCATGATACAAAAATACGCTATGAATAGCCTCTCTTATTCTATTTAAACCTCTAAACGAGAAGGAAATATTACTTATACCACCGGAAATAATAACTTTCGGATATTTTTGTTTAATAATTTTTGTAGCCTCAATGAAAGAAATACCATTAATGTTATGTTCTTTAATACCAGTCGCTATTGGAAAAACATTAAGGTCAAAAATTATATCACAAGGTGAAATTCCAACCTTTTCAGTAAGAATTTTGTATGCTCTATCAACAATTTCAACACGTCGTTCAGTAGTTGAGGCTTGTCCTTGCTCGTCAAATGCCATAACCACCATAGCTGAACCCAATTCTTTTATGGCTTTTGCATGTTCAATAAATTTTTCTTCACCCTCTTTTAAACTTATTGAGTTCACAATTGACTTACCTTGAATACATTTTAAGCCAGCCTCAATAACATCAAATTTTGAACTATCCAACATAATTGGAACTCTTGCGATTTCAGGTTCTGAAGCTATAAGGTTTAAAAACTCTACCATTTGAGCTTTTGTATCAATCAATGCCATATCAAGACTTATGTCTATTATGTTTGCACCATTTTCAATTTGTTCACGTGCAATGTTTAAAGCTTCTTCGTAATTTTTCTCTTGAATTAATCTAGCAAATTTTTTAGACCCAGTAACGTTTGTTCTTTCTGCAACGATTGCAAATCTTTGTTTATCATTTAAAGAAAACGGTTCTAAGCCACTAAAAACGGATTTTTCTTCTATTTGAGGAATTTGTCTTGGCTCATATTTTTTCAAAGCCTCTGCAATTGCTTTAATATGTTCAGGAGAAGTTCCACAACATCCACCGCAAATATTTACACAACCCTCTTTTGCAAGGTAAGCATAACCTTTTGCCATATCCTCTGGAGTTTCATCGTACCCACCAAAAGCATTTGGAAGTCCTGCATTTGCATACAAGCTAACATTACAAGTTGCAATTTTCGATAATTTTTCGATATATGGAATCATTTCTTCAATACCTAAAGCACAATTTATGCCAACAGATATTGGATTAAAAGGTCTTATGCTATAATAAAAAGCTTCTAGCGTTTGACCTGAAAGAGTTCTACCTGATTTATCTGTAAGAGTAACAGAAACCATTATTGGAATATCTTTTTGATATTTTTCTAAAGATTTTTTTATCGCAAACAAGGCTGCTTTTGCATTTAGAGTATCAAAAATTGTTTCAACCAAAAACACATCAATATCATTTTTTATAAAAATTTCTGCTTGTTCAGAATAATTTTCAACCAATTCGTCAAAAGTAACATCTCTAAACGCTGGATTTTCTACATCAGGTGAAATTGATGCCGTTTTATTTGTTGGTCCAATAGAACCTGCTACAAAACGTGGTTTTTCAGGAGTGGAATATTCTCTTGCAAGTTCTTTTGCAACTTTTATTGATGCCGTATTTAATTCTTCAATATAATTTTCCAAATGATAATCCTTTTGAGAAATTTTTGTTGAAGAAAAAGTATTTGTTTCAATAATATCAGCCCCAACCTCTAAATACGCTCTATGGACAATTTTTAAGGCTTCTGGTTTTGTAAGAGCTAAAACATCGTTATTACCTTTTAAATTTACTTTTGAATTTTTAAAAATCTTTCCTCGAAAATCTTCTTCAGTAAGATTTTGCTTTTGGAACATTGTTCCCATAGCACCATCAAGTATAAGAATTTTTTCTTTTAAAAGGTCTGTAAACTTGCTCATAATGTATTGATAATACCATAAAATAGGGAATATTTTTAATTGTAATGATTTATTAAAATAGTATATTCCACCCACTTCACAAAGTGATTATTATATGTTAAAATGCGAATGGAAAGTAGGTAAGAATGTCATTAATTAATACAATAGGTCTAATGCAAGCAACAGCAATGCGACATGACGCTCAGTATAATATGATGATGGGTAATCAAGCAAGAATTAATGCGATTAGTGCGATTGGTCCAAATTCAAATATGGAAGCTTTGCATAGAATGGATAAACAAATGGATATGCAACAACTTCAAAATAAAATGTTAATCCAAATGGCAGATGCTTTTGAAAAAAACCACAGAGCAAAAACTAAAAAAGCAGAAGGTTTTGATACATTTGCTTAATTAGAAGAAAAATTTAACAAAAAAGACTTGAACGAAATGTTCAAGTCTTTTTTGTTTTGACTAGTTTTTTGACTAGACATTAAAAAGCCCGTATTTTGCCTCGAAACTTGAGGCAAAATACGGCTTACTTTGGTTTTAACTCTCCTCTCTCTCTTAATTTGTAACTACTTCTTTTTCATAATTCTATTTACATAGCTTGTTGTCTGTTAATAAAGATATTACGGTTGTAAATAGACATTTGTTGGTTAATGTATCTTTCCATTTGATCTTGAATAAAAACTTTTCTTCTTAGTGAGCATAAACCAACACAGCATGTTCTTTCGTTGTCAAAAAAATTCTTCAATAGTTCCATAGCATTTCTCCATTTTTTGTGTATAATAAACTGTAATGTTACATATTCTTATTAAGAATATTTTTTTAAAAGTCAACATTTTATTTTAAAGGAGAAAAAATATGGCAAAAATTACTAAAGAAATGGGTATCATGGAAATCGTACAAACTTACCCTGAAACAATAGAAGTATTCCAAAGATTTGGAATGGGTTGCATCGGCTGTGCTGCTGCAAGATTTGAAAATTTAGAAGCTGGTGCAAAAGTTCACGGTATTGATATTGATGCAATGGTTGACGCTATGAACGACATCGTTGAAGCTTCTGCTCAATAAGGTCACGCAAATGGCACTTTGGAAAACATTTTTAGCTTTAGGGTTTTTATTACTAATCCTAGAAATCGTAACACCTACAACTTTCTTTTTAAGTTTGGCAATAGGTTCTTTTGCAACTGGAATATGTGCGGTATTTTTTGACACATACAACGTTTTAATTCCAGTTTTTGTTGTGGTTTCAGTAGCATCATTATTGTTATTTAGACCATTTTTAAGAAATAACCAAAAAGATAAAGAAGCTTCAGGCGTTGAAGAAAAATATATTGGCAAAACTGCAAAAGTTCTTGAAAAAGTAACTAAATATTCAGGTGTTATAACACTATACGGAGAAAGATGGGACGCAAGACTTTACGAAAGCGAAGAAGAAATCCCTGAAAATTCTGAAGTAAAAATTGTTAAAAACGACAGTCTTATTATGTATGTAGAAAAAATTTAAAGGAGCAAATATGGGACTTTTCTTATTTATATTATTCATACTTGCAGTAGTTTATGTACTAAAAGGTGTGATTATTGTTCAACAAACTGAAGAAATGATTATTGAACGTTGGGGTAAATTCCACTCTGTTTTACGTCCAGGTTTGAATTTTATCATTCCTTTCATCGATACTCCTCACGGAATTACAATGAAAGTTTCACAAAAAGGTATCGATGGTCAAACTTATTCTTACGTAAGAATTATGAATAAAATTGATATGAGAGAATCTGTTTATGATTTTCCAAGACAAAACGTAATTACAAAAGATAACGTAACAATCAGCATTAACGCTTTATTATATTTCCAAATCGTTGATTCAAAATCAGCTGTTTACGAAATTACAAACCTTGTTGATGCAATCGAAAAATTAACACAAACAACTTTAAGAAACTTAGTTGGTCAATTAGATTTAGACGAAACATTAGTTTCAAGAGATAAAATCAACCAAGAATTAAGAGCAATCCTTGATGAAGCAACAAATAAATGGGGTGTTAAAGTTAACCGTGTAGAACTTCAAGACATCAACCCACCAGCTGACATTCAAGCTGCTATGGAAAAACAAATGAAAGCAGAACGTGAAAAACGTGCCGTAATTCTTGAATCAGAAGGTTTAAAACAATCTGCAATCTTGAAAGCACAAGGTGAAAAAGAAGCCGCTATCAACAAAGCAGAGGGTGAAAAACAAGCCGCTATCTTAAAAGCTGACGGTGAAAAACAAGCAAGAATTTTACAAGCAGACGGTGAAAAAGAAGCTATTAGAATGATTGTTGATGCATTAGCAGAAAATGGTCAAGCTGATAAATACTTAATTGCTATGAAATACCTTGAAACACTTAAACAAATAACATCAGGTCAAGATAACAAGGTTATCTACTTACCTTACGAGGCAACTGGTGTACTAAGTTCAATCGACGGTATTAAGGAAATGCTTACTGCTAAAAAATAACCAACTGAGCAATTAAAATATTTTATAATCAAATTAAACTGAATATGAAAAAGGAGAAATGATTATGAAATATGAATGTACAATTTGTGGTTATGTTTACGAAGGCGACTTAACTAAAGAATCAGATGATTATATTTGTCCAGAATGCGGCGTTGGTAAAGAAGCTTTCGAAAAAATAGAAGACTAAAACAAACAAAAAGGGGCGAAGCCGTTGGCTTCGCCCCTTTTTTAAACTTTTTAAATCTTTTAAACCTTATTACAAGTCATTAAACATAAGCTCTTCAGAATCTCTTAGTCTTGGCTTTGTAGGAGTGAAATCATAGTCAATCTTTGGTTCTTCTTTTATTAAAATAACATCAACTTCTCTTTGCTGATTTTTAATATTTTCCAAGTTTTGATTTGTTTCATTCATTTTTTGTTGAGCTTGTTCTGCCTTTTGTTTAGCTTTTAGAGCTTTCTTTTCAGCCTTTTGAACTTTTTTGGCTTGTTGTTTTGCTTTAAAGTTAGCTATCTTTGAATGAAGTTTAGAATTTTGCTTTTCAATACCTTTTTTAGTATTGTTGTAAGCTTTTATAGTTTCACGTTTTGTAGCACGATAAGCTTTTGCACCATAGCGTTTTGTACCACGACCGGCAATAACAGCACCACGTTTTGCGTTCAACTTAGCACTATCAACTACAAGAGGATTTGTTTTAACAATTTCTGGATGATTAAAGTAGTTACTGTATTCATCCACGTTATAAGCTATAAATTGTAATTCTTGTGTAACCTGTGGAGCTAAGTACATTTTTGAATGTCTTTTTATCCATTCCATTTGCTCTGTTTGAGGAGCAAAGTTTGTTGGAATCATACGATTTTCACGAGAAGATAAAAGTTTTTGGTAATTCTTTTGCCAAAGAATTACTTGTTTATTTGGGTCAATCAAATAAACTTGAGTTGATAATCTCATAGCTGGGTCAACTACTGCTGCCCCAGGAATATTTAAGAAATCCCAAATTGTTCTTCTCATAAAATAATTTTGAACATCCATATTAGACGTAATCAATAAAATCCAATTTGCTCTAAAATTGTAATTTATTTGTTTTAGAGCCATATAATCAATGTTGTAAGTATTTTTAAAATTAAACATTGTTTGTTGAGTTAATCTTCTTGTTTTATCACTTGCAAAAAGAACTCTTTTAACATAGCTAACAGTTGGAGCGTTAAAGCCTTTTACCGTATTTAAGTAATTTATAATATCATTAGAAATAAGCTCAGATGCCTCAGGATAAACAAACGCATCTGGTTCTTTTTGTGATAAAGTATCAGGCAAAACCAAAACTTTTACAGTATTATTTGCAGCAAAACAAGGTTGTGCAAATATAAACAAAATTAATAAAAATACCTTCACAAAAATTTTCATGATAAGATTATATCATATTCTTTCTTAGAGTGCTAATTATTAAAAAGGAGTTAACAAATGGATTACAAAGAACTATTAGAAAAAGCAAAAGAAGCTAGTAAAAATACTTACTCACCATACTCAAATTTTCCAGTTGGTGCTTGTCTTGTAACCCCAAGTGGCAAAACTTTTGTCGGTACAAATGTTGAAAACGCTAGTTTTGGTGCAACAATTTGTGCAGAAAGAAGTGCTATTATGAATATGGTTGTAAATGGCGAAAGAGAAATTGAAGCAATTGCAATCTACGGACCAAAAATGAAAATGTGTGCTCCTTGTGGTATTTGCAGACAAGTTATCGCAGAATTTAAACTTAAAAATGGAACAACTCATATTGTTCTTGAAGGTGAAGATGGAGAACCTAAGGCATTCACTCTTGAAGAAATTTTACCTTTAGGTTTTGAATTATAAAAAATGTTTATCATTGAATTTATCGTAAATTATTGGAAGAAAAAATATCATACAGAAACGCCAAGAGATTTACCAAATTTAGAAACGCAACCTTATCCAGTATACGACTATAGCAAAGACGAATACGAAAACTGTGAACACGTATTCATGCCTGTAGATAGTACTGGAGAGGTTTTGGCGTGTACAAAATGTGGTTTCGTCAAAAAGAAAGACGAAATCATAACTAAAAAAGAAAATAATAACCCTTTTGAAATGTAATTAACTATTTTAATTGGTAAGTACATTTTGAACAGTGTGCTTTTGGCTCTTTGCACAAGTTATCGTACATATCATACATTTCTTCAATTTTTACAACAAGAGGACTACCACATTTAGGGCAAGCAATCTCTGTTTCGCCTTGTAAAATCAATTCTCTTATATTTAATTCAGCCTCATAAGTAATCTTATCAGGTTCAAAAACCTTTTCATGCATTTTTATTTCTTTTGGTGAAATCTTTAAACCTTTTGCAAGATTTTGTCTTATTGTTACCGGAAGAAAAAGTTCTTGAGAGGATTCAATACCCTCAATAATTTCTTCTTTTACGTTACATTTCTTCGCTAAGGCTGGAATAGTAAGCCCTACGTGTTCTCTTTTTTCTCTTATAAATTCTGCTAAACTTTTCATAAAATTATTATATGATAAAATATTTTATTATGAAAAAGATTTTAAGCATTTTATCAATATTTTTACTTTTAACTCAAGTTTCATTTGCTAGTACTCCAGTAGATTTTATTTACATTAATGGCTCAAACAACAATAGCCAAAAAATGTATAACTGGTTTATTAAGGGAATAAATAAATTTCACCCATATTTGAAAGCTCAAATTGAAAAAGATAAATATACTTATGAGCATTTGTTAAACAATGGAGAATATGTAATTGAAGAAAAACCATCAAATTATTTTTGGGGATATAAAAGTCAAGAAGATTTGATGTTTATGAGAGAAAAAGCAAATTCACTTCGTTCAATTAGTCCTTTTATTGCGTTTTGCGTAAGAAATACTATTGCAGATATTATGCACGATGCTATTTGGGTACAAAAAAGTCATAATATGATACCTATTATTCAAGAACTTGATACACAAATTAAAGTAGACGTAAAACAAGGTAAAAAAGTTGTTCTTTTAGGCTATTCAGCAGGAACTTTTATTACGATGGAGTACTTATTCAATAAAGCTCCTTACATTGATATAAAAGAATGGTTTAGCGATAAAAACCTTGATAAGGATTTAGTAAAAGTTATTGAAAACAACCCAAGAAAAAATACTTGTTTAATGGCATTTGTTGGTTCAAACTTAACTAATGCATCTCCTCTTGGTCAAGTAATGACAAATCCTAATAAACAAGAATTCAAACAAGCTTATTTAAATATTGATACATATACAGATAAATATTGTGTTCCAGAGGGTTCTGTGCTAGGTGTTATAAACTATGCCAGCCCAATTCCACTATTCTATTCAGATATGACTGATAAAAGAACAGATGGTGTAAAATTCTATAAATTACTATACAAATATTTAATTGAACATAAGTTCTTCTTCCTAACAGTAAACTGGGCAGATGACCCATTAGGTTTCCCAAACGGCGTAAACCGTACTAACGAAGAACTTAAAAAATTAATTGATATGGATTTTGATAGTGAACTAGGTTTCTTCTATGATTATTCTAAAAAAGAAAGTTTGAGAACTTTTGCCGGTGCTCATACTTCTTATTGGAACTCTAAAAAGCGTTTTGCAAAAGCCATTGTAAAAGGTTATACAGAGGGTCACATGTACCAATACGATGAAGAGACAGTAAACAAACGTAATAACAAAAAGAGTAAAAAATAATTATGAAAAATCCTACTTTAGCAATAATTGTTCCGTGCTATAATGATTCAGAAATTTTAAAAACGACTTTTAATGAATTATCAAAAATTCTTGAAGATTTAAAAAATAAAAACAAAATTTCTGAAAATAGTTATCTTTCTTTTGTTGACGATGGAAGTAGCGATAGAACTTGGAATACAATTACAAAGCTAAATGTAAAAGGGATAAAACTATCTAAAAACTTTGGACACCAATCAGCTTTAATTGCGGGACTATTTGAAAACAATGCAGATATTTTTATAACGCTTGATGACGACTTACAAGACGATATAACTCTTATTGAGCAAATGGTAGACAAATACCAAGAGGATTATGAAATCATTTTTGGAGTAAGAAACGATAGAAAATCTGATAACATTATAAACAGAGTTTTGACTAATATTTATTACAAACTAAATAAAACCTTAAAGATGAATACAATTCCTCATCACGCTGATTTTAGACTAATCTCAAAAAAAGTTGTGGACATATTAAAAACATATCCTGAAACAAATTTGTATTTGAGAGGATTAATTTCAAACTTAGGTTTTAAATCAGCTACACTTTATTACAAAAGAAACAAAAGAATCGGTGGAGAAAGTCACTATAATTTTTTAAAAAGACTTAAGCTAGCAATTGATGGAATAACATCTTTTTCTGTAACACCACTTAGATTTATAAGCATATTAGGGTTACTATGTTTTGCTTTTGCAATTATTATGACAGCTTATGCACTTTATTATTACATAAGCACAAAAGAACCTGTTTCAGGTTGGACTTCACTATTTATTTCTCTATACTTTATCGGCGGAATACAATTATTATCTATCGGTATTCTTGGTGAATACATTGGAAAAATCTACAAAGAATCAAAACACCGTCCAAGATACATTGTAGAAGAAAAATCTAATAAATAATTTATGTAAAAAAGCCTTAACAATAGACATTTCACTAGCAATTTTTATTTTTAGGAACATTAATCCTAGTATGAAGATTTCACCAGTAAATTTTGTAAATTTTAAAAGTAGTGTAAAAGTCAATAAAATGAATACTCAATCACAAAGAGCATTCATGACTCAACCTCTAAAAAAAGATACTTTTACGAAATCTGAATTCAATATTGATACGGCGATAAACTCCTTAAGTACAATAAAAGGTAACAAAAATAAACCAAAATTTAATGACTGGTATTTGCAAAATATTAAAACTGAACTTCAAGCAGAACCTAAAAAATGGGATGCCATAAATTCTTTAGCAAAAAATCCAAAAGTTAATGGTGAATTTGTATATATGCTTGCCTCTCAACCTTTGGATAAATTGAATGAAATAAAATTCTATTCAGAAGTTAAAGACGAAAAAGGTGAAACAAAATACGATGGCAAAGCCTTGATGAACTTTAATGATAAGGCAAATGCTGAAGATTTAATAAAAGTTAGACCATTAACTAAAACTTCTCTTTCACCCAAAAATATTGTTGCACTATCTCAAGAAAAAGAATTACCAGATTTAAATAAATTAGCGGATAAAATCGTAGAAATTGAAAAAGAACAAGGGAAGAATTTAAAAGAAATTTCAGCAACAAAAGATGATTATAAAAATAAAGAAATTCTTGTAGTAATAAAAAGCAATAATGATACAAAAATCACAAAAGCTTTTGATAAAAATTTAAAAGCAATTTATGAAGAAAAAAGAGTTGAAGACAACGAAAAAAATATTTTCAAAACTTATACAAAAGATTTTAGAAACAATTCAACTTCAGAAGTAATTTCTACATTTGATAAAGATGCAGAGTTCGAAGTTGTCACTAATGAAACTAGAACACAACTTGATAAAAATGGTAATGTTGAATATACAGAAAAATCAACACCATCAGACGTTCAAGGGGTGTTGAATGTTACACGTACTGACAAAAATGGCAAGGAAACAGTTTTAAGTTTAGGTAAAATCGATAAAAAAACTGGTATCGTTTCTGTCAAAAAAGAAATGACTTCCTTAGATGGTACAAAAACAAATTATCTATACGAAAATGACCCACAAGGTAATAGAATACTAGATTACAAAATCACAGATAAAAAAGGTAAAGTTCTTCTAAACCTTTCAGAAGCCTTTGAAGTAATTAATGAAAACAAATTTATTTCTTCAAGAGGCGACGAAAGATACCAAATTGATGTAGTTAAAAATGGTGTAAAAGTTCAAAATCTAAAAGATAAAAACAAAAAAGCAGAATTTAGAATTGGCAAGGAATTAGATGAAAAGCCACAAATGCTAATCAACACTCTAAAACAAATTTCAGGTGATGAATTAATCAAAATGAGAGAAAACATTGATACGCTTGTAGGAGTTGATAACTGCTTAGATTCAAATTATGATGGTGGTTTGGAAGCCATTTTTACCGGCGATAATGCATATTTACTAACTCATGAAATTGGTCATACAATCGATTTCAAAAATACTGATTCAACAACACCAGAAGCCTTTAAAAAGACTTTTAAAAATACAATTTCTATGAATAAAGAAGTTAATAAAAAATACGATGAAGAAATGGAGAATTTCTTAAAAGCTTTTCCTGATGCTCAAAGAAAACATATTGACTATTTTATAAGGAAAGAAAATCACATGGGCGGTGAAAAAGGCGGAGTTAGTGAAACAATAGCTGAAACAAATGCATTGCTAAATACACCAAAAACAGATAATTCTCTAAGATTTAGAACACAATATTTGCAACAATATTTTCCAAAAACAATTGCAGAAGTTGCTAAACAATTAGGATAAGAATTAAAAATTATTTTTTAAATTGTTTACAATATGCATCAACATCTAAAGTCATGCCTGTTGCAGATTTTAGAACTTCTTCTTCAGTTTTTGATGCACCGTATTTAAAAATTTTGTTATTAAAGAATTTTGCAGTATCTTTTGATTCTGTAAGTTTTACAGTACCATTTTTAGAGGCAGTATTGTACAACTGCTCAGCAACAACTTCACCCTCTGCGTAATAATGATAATAAACAGGTGAATGGATAAAATGATCTATATCAGTCCACTCTAACTTACTGTAATTCTTATTTTTATATTTTTCGCCACAGTCTTTCCAAAGTTTTTGCAAATCTTGGTCAGGATTTTCGTACATAGCTTTTTCAAAACGGTCAACTTGAATATATGAACGAATTTTGTCAGCTTTACTTGATAGAGAAGCTTCTTCAATTTCTTTTGTAGCTTTTTCAGGTAAATCTAAAACTTTTGAAATAGTTCCCTCTTTCTCCATTAATCCGCCCATTAATAAAGCAACACCCTCATCTAAAGTTTCAGAGGCTATTGTTTTTTGATTGTTTGGTAAATTTTCACCAAAGCTTGAATAATGTACAGCATGACCAAGCTCATGCATTAAAGTACTAATCGCATACAAAGGATTATCTTTTAAATTTAAGTCGGCTAAAACACGAACATCCTTGTTTGGATCAACATTATTTGTTTGTCGTGAATTAATTTTGTTTTGTCTTGGAAACAAATCAAATTTTGTTATAGGCATCTCCATAATATTCCAGCCCATATCTTTATATACATCAGTACATAAGCCTAGAATATTGTTTTTACCTAATCTACTACTTATAAGTTTTTCTGTTTCTTTTGAAATTCCTTTTTGATTTTTTTCAATATCATTTGTCGCATTAGTAATTTTTTCAAACATTTCATCAACTTGCTTAGAATCTTTTCCTTGTTCAGCAAGTTTCATTTCGTAAAAGTTAGCATAACCATTTTTCTTTGCGTAAACGTTTCTAGCTTTTACTAATTTAACAATATCCTTTGAAATGTAATCTCTATATTCAACACCTTCTGGTTTTTCAAATTTGTTTGCTTTTAATTGAACTTTCTTCTCTAGATTAGAAACTTTTTCATAATCCTTATCAGTTTCTTCTACTTCTGCAGAATTGTACGCCTTAAAAGTTTCTATGACTTCATCCAATTCTTGTTTTAAATCAGGGTTTTTAATCTTTGTATTTTCTTTTAGGTTTTTAAATTTATCGTATAATTTTTCATCTTGATAAAAAGTATTGCAAGCTTCACTTGCTTTGTCATACTTATCTTGGTTTTCTTTAGAATTGTCAGTTATATAATCCCAGTAGGCTTTTCCGGCTTCAAACTCTTTTGAATGATAATCGTTATTTAATTTATTAATAGCATTTTTAACATCATGTTCTTCTTTTGTTAAAGGTTTTAAGGATTTTTTTGCAACCTGAGTTTTGCCTAAAAACGGCATAACGTAAGAAGATGTATTTTGAACTAAAGACTCATAATTTTTTTGCTTTGTTTTATTTTCTAAAACAGATTCTTCTTTAGCTGGGGTATTTTTACTTATGCTTATTTTCGAAATTTTGTTATTGTTAATTTGCATTCAAAAGACCTTTTGTACAGATAAATTATAACAATTTGAGATAGTTTTTACAAGTGGATGTAAATTAAAATAAAGCAGTTGTAAAGAAAGAATATTTTTTGTATAATAAAAGCACAAATTGAATAAAAACCACAAAATGGGTTCGTGGCGCAGCGGTAGCGCAGGAGACTCTTAATCTCTTGGTCGTGGGTTCAAATCCCACCGGACTCATTTTTTGTTGTAAAATTTTACGAATTTATCTATAATTCAAAGCAATAAAAAGGCCGTACCACTATCTATCGAAATTTAACCCAAACAAATCCTTAAATATTACCTCTTGAATAGGACTACGATACCCATAAAGGTTACCTTAGTGCTGCTATGTTTCCATCCTGACACGGTTCGATATTTTATGCCACCGTAACCTAGACCGTCAACAGCAATATTTAATTCATTGAGAGAATTAAACCCCTCACAATAGGCTCTGCCCCTCGCTAAGCATTCGAGTCAAGAGATTTGCTACGTCCCCAGGGAGTACGACCTAAATTTATTCTATCATAAATATTTTTTTGAGCAATTACACCAGCTATTAGTAGTTTGAGCCAATACAAGTATAATCAAAACCTCTTTCTACAAGCCTTATGCCATTGTACTGATTTCTACCATCAAAAATTACTGGTGTTTTTAATAATTCTTTTATTCTGTCAAAATCAGGACGTCTAAATTCGTTCCATTCTGTCAAAAGTAATAAAGCGTCAGCATTTTCCAATGTTTCATAAGAATTTTTTGCATAAGTAATTCTATCTTGAAAATAGAATTTTGCATCTTCTACAGCTTTTGGATCATAAGCTTTAACCTTTGCTCCACGTTTTAATAAATCGCTTATTATTGTAATTGCTGGAGCTTCTCTCATATCATTTGTTTTAGGTTTAAATGCCAATCCCCAAACAGCAAAAGTTTTACCAGTTAAATCTTCGCCAAATTTGTTGATAATTTTATCTAAGAATAATAATCTTTGTTTTTTATTTGTTTCATCTGCAGACTTGATTATGTTCATATCACAACCGTTTTCTGCACCTGTTTTAATTAAAGCTTTAACGTCTTTAGGAAAACAACTTCCGCCATAACCCAATCCTGGGAACAAGAATTTGTTACCGATACGAGAATCAGTTGTCATACCAATTCTTACCATTTCTGCATTTGCACCGACTTTTTCACAAAGATTTGCTATTTCGTTTGCATAAGAAATTTTTACCGCCAAGAACGAATTTGCGGCATATTTTGTCATTTCAGCAGATTTAACATCCATTACAATAACTCTATTACCTGTTCTGAAGAATGGAGCATAGATTTCTTGCATAATTTGTGTAGCTTTATCGGAATTTGAACCTATTACAACTCTATCAGGTGATAAGAAATCATTTACGGCATTACCTTGTTTTAAAAATTCTGGGTTAGAAACAACGTCAAAATCATATTTTGTATTTGCTTTAATAATTTCTGAAACTTTTTCTGCAGTACCTACTGGAACAGTTGATTTATCAACAATAACCTTGTAATCATTCATTGAAGTTGCAATTGATTTTGCAACATTGAAAACATATTGTAAATCAGCAGAGCCGTCTTCACCTTGAGGAGTACCAACTGCAATAAAACATACAAGAGATTTTTCTACTGCAGATTTTAAATCAGTTGAAAAATCTAAACGATTTTCAAGAACATTTGATTTAACAAGTTCGTCAAGACCTGGTTCATAGATTGGAATAACACCATTTTTAAGTTGACTGATTTTATCCTCATTGTTATCAACACAAATAACATTGTTACCCATATCAGCAAGACAAGCTCCTGCTACAAGTCCAACATATCCTGTTCCTATTACGCAAATATTCATGAATGACTCCTTTTTTCTAATCATACAACATAAATAATTGATTTCAAAATCTTCTTTGCGTATACTGAATATAATATGTATTTAAAAGATTTCATAAAAAATCCATCATTAATGCAAGAATCTAAGAGCTTAACCCAATTTATCAAATTTATAGCTGTTGGAATTGTAAACACACTATTTGGTTATTCTATATTTGCACTACTTTTATGGCTAAATTTTCATTATACTTTAGCGGTTATTCTTGGAACTATTATTGGTGTTATATTTAATTTTTTCACTACAGGAAAAATTGTATTCAATAATAAAAAAATGGGTTTAATTTTTAAATTTATTTTGGCTTATTGCTTTATTTTGGTATTAAATATTATTTGCTTAGCGATTGCTGACCATTTTGGACTAAACTTATACTATGCAGGATTAGTTTTATCTGGTATAATGGCGGTTATAAGCTTTCTTTTACAGAAATTGTTTGTTTTTAAGGAAAATTATTAATGAAAAAAATATCAATAGTTTCTAGCTGTTATAACGAGGAATTAAATATAGAAGAATTTTATAACAGATGCAAAAAAGAAATAGAAAAATTAAAAGATAAATATGAATTTGAGTTTATAGTTGCTGATAACGCATCAACTGATAGAACTGCTGAAAAATTACGCAAAATAGCAGAAAAAGACAAAAACTTTAAAGTGATTTTAAACTCAAGAAATTTTGGACAATTACGCTCCCCATTTTATGCAATGCAACAAGCTTATGGTGATGTAATAATTTCCTTAACTTCTGACTTGCAAGACCCACCAGAACTAATTTCTCAATTAATTGAAAAATGGGAAGAGGGTTACGAAGCCGTTATGCTTCAAAAAAACACAAGCGATGAAAACAAATTAATGTTTTTCCTTAGAAAAATCTTTTATAACTTGTTTTACAAATTAAATGATTCAGGAGTAGAATTAGTTAAAAATTGTACAGGTGCGGGTTTATACGATAAGAAGATAGTTGATTTCTTTAGAACAATTGATGATACTGTTCCTTTTATAAGAGGTCTAATTTGTGAGGCTGGATTTAATAGAACATTTTTACAATTCAAACAACCAAAGAGAGAAAAGGGAATTTCTACAAACAATTTTTACACTTTATACGATTTAGGAATGTCAGGAATAGTAAAATATTCAAAAGTTCCGTTACATGCGATGACTATAGTTGGATTTTTGGCAACAGTTGTAAGCATAGTCTTAATAACTGCATATTTGGTTTTAAAATTTTTAAATTACAGTACTTTTGAACTTGGATTTTCTGCAATTCTTCTTGGGATGTTATTTATAGGCTCAGTTCAGTTGTTTTGTTTTGGAATTTTGGGCGAATACTTAGCGGTAATCTATTCTAGAGTTGATAAAAAACCCTTAGTTACAGAACGTGAAAGAATAAATTTTGACTAGATTATCAAAAGAATACGCAACGAATGACAATTTTTATGATACCATTTTATTAACGTAAGGGTTAAATTAAAATGTTCAATAATATTTATAAGAATAAAAGAGTTTTTATTACAGGTCATTCAGGGTTTAAAGGTAGTTGGTTAACTTTATGGCTTTTGAGTTTAGGTGCAAAAGTTTGTGGATACTCGTTAGAAGCTAACACTCATCCATCTATGTTTGAAGAACTTAGACTTTACGGACTTTGTAATAGCGAATATGGAAACATTTTAAATACTGAACATCTTGAAGAAGTTATGAAGGAATTTAAACCTGATATTGTTTTTCACTTAGCAGCACAACCCCTTGTCAGACTTTCATATAAAGAGCCAAAATTGACCTATGAAACAAATGTTATAGGTACATTGAATGTTTTAGACGCATCAAGAAAATGTTCTTCTGTAAAAGCTGTAGTAAATGTTACAACAGATAAATGCTACGACAATAAGGAAACATATTCAGGCTATGCTGAAAATGATTTTTTAGGCGGATACGATATGTATTCTTCTTCAAAAGCCTGTTCAGAAATTTTATCAACATCCTTTAGAAATTCTTTTTTACAAGAAGAAAACACTTATGCACTAGCTACAGCAAGAGCTGGAAACATTTTAGGTGGTGGTGATTGGGCAGAAGATAGATTAGTACCTGATTGCATAAAATGCATAAATGAAAATAAAACTATCGAAATAAGAAATCCGCTTGCAGTAAGACCATGGCAATATATTTTAGATTCACTTTCAGGATATTTACTTTTAGGTCAAAAACTTTTGGAAAACGGAAAAGAATACGCTGACAGTTTTAATTTTGGACCTGATGACAGCAGTATTTTAAATGTTTCAGAAGTAGCAAAAAAAGTTTGCGAATACTACGGAAAAGGTGAAGTTATCGTTAATAAAAAAGATAATTTACACGAAGCAAATCTTTTAGTGCTAAATATTGAAAAATCAGAAAAAGTTTTAGGTTGGAAGCCAACTTATACAGTAGAAGAAACCATACAAAAAACTGTAGACTGGTACAAAAACTTTTACAAAAAAGATGTTGATATGTACGAGTTTTCAATGGCTCAAATTGAAGATTACGAGGATTCTATAACGTGGGCGAATTAGAAGCTAGAAACAAAGTTAGAGAAGCTGTAAAAGAATACTATAAAGAAATTTATAATAAAGAAAAATCTTTTGATTATATTCCACCATCAGGAAAGCTTTTAGACGAAGAAGAGTTATTAAATATGGTTGATGCTTCGCTTGATATGTGGCTTACTTCTGGAAGATTTAACAAAGAATTTGAACAAAAATTAGCCAATTTTTTAGAGGTTAAATATGCTATTACGACAAATTCAGGTTCTAGTGCAAATTTGTTGGCAATTTCTGCTTTAACCTCTCATAAATTAGGTGCAAAAAGATTGAAAAAAGGTGATGAAGTTATTACCGTCGCTAATTCTTTTCCAACAACCGTTAATCCAATACTTCAAAACGGCTTAGTTCCAGTTTTTGTTGATTGCGAGATTGGAACTTATAATATCAATGCTGATTTAATAGAAAAAGCTATTACAGATAAAACAAAGGCTATTTTTTTAGCTCACGCATTGGGTAATAGTTTTGATTTAGATAAAATTATGAAATTGGCTAAAAAATATAATCTATGGGTTATAGAAGATAGCTGTGATGCACTAGGTGGCGAATATAATGGTAAAAAACTTGGAACAGTTGGACATATCGGAACATATAGTTTTTACCCAGCACACCATATAACAATGGGTGAGGGCGGAGCGGTAGTTACAAATGACCCTCAACTTTATAAAATCATTATGTCTTTTAGAGATTGGGGACGTGATTGTTGTTGCCCTACTGGACAAGACGGCGTTTGTGGTAAAAGATTTACTCAACAGTTGGGAAATTTACCTTACGGATATGACCACAAATATACTTATTCACATGTTGGATATAATTTAAAAATTACTGACTGGCAAGCCTCTATTGGCGTTGCACAATTAGATAAACTAGAAGATTTTATTGAAAAAAGAACAAGGAATGCAGAACTTTTAACAAAATTGTTATCAGATATGCAAGATTATATAATTTTGCCAGTAGTAAAAGATAAGGTAAAATCTGCTTGGTTTGGATATTTAATTTCTGTAAAAGAAAATGCACCATTTACAAAACAACAAATGGTAGAATATCTAGAATCACACGGCATTGGCACTCGCCAATTATTTACAGGAAACATTTTAAGACAACCAATGTTTGTGGATAATGATGTTGATTTTAAAATTGCTAATAGCAAATTGATGAACTCAAAAGATTTAACAGAAGATGTTTATAAACTTTTACCAAATACAGAATTTATTATGAATAATACATTTTGGGTGGGTACTTTCCCTGCTTTAGGAGAAAAAGAAATAACTAAAATTGCAAATACCATTAAAGATTTTATCCAAACAAATGTATAACTGCCTAATGTAGTTAAATTTTCTTTCTCATATATTTCTAAAAAAAGAGAAAGGAGTTTTACTATGACAGAAAAATTAGAATTATACAGATGTGAAGTTTGTGGAAATATTGTAGAGGTAGTAATTTCAGGAGTCGGAGAACTAGTTTGTTGTGGCAAACCTATGAAAAAACTTACACCAAAAAATGATGAAGTAGAACACGACATGATGGAGAAGCATAGACCCACAATAAATAGAACAGACGAGGGATTTGAAGTAATTGTCGGCTCAAACACACACCCCATGGAACTGGAGCATTATATTCAATTTATAGAAGTGCATTCAGAAGATTCAAAATGTGTTAAACGTGTATATTTTGAACCACACGAAGTACCAATTTTGGAAAGCAAATGCAAATGTGCAACACCACATGCTAGAGCATACTGCAATATCCACGGACTATATCGTTCGTAATAAAAGATTATTTTTTAAGAGGCGAAGCCTCCGGCTTCGCCTCGATTATCATAAAATATTTTATCAAATCTTTGTCATACGTTTTGTCACCCTGAATTTATTTCAGGGTCTTACCAACGTTGTATTTCATCATTCAACGAAAATACATTTTTACGCACAAATTACATACTTAAAACTGGTAAGATGCGGTGGAGAAACCAGACATTTTTCACGAAATCAGAGATTTCGGAAAAAGCAGTCAAACAAGTTCAGCATGACAATATTTTAAAGAAAAAAGAGGTGAGCAGAATTTTCTACTCACCTCTTTCTAATATTTATTTACTTTTTATACATCAAAGATGTCAATGAAGTTAAATATCTTAGTTGAGAAGATACCTTTATCTGTAATCTTTAATTCAGGAATTACAGGTAAAGCTAAAAATCCCATTGTCATGAATGGGTCGCCAACTGTACAACCGATTTTTCTTGTTGCCTCATTCAATTCAGCTGATTTTTCAGTTACGTAGTTAATATCTTTATCAGACATCAAACCAGCAACTGGAAGAGCTAATTTAGCAAGGATTTCGCCGTTTCTTACAACAACTTTACCACCTTGTGATTTAACAAGTTCTCTCTGTGCGATGTACATATCTTCGTCGTTTGTACCGATGATAATCATATTATGTGAATCATGAGCTACAGTTGATGCAATAGCACCCTCTTTAATACCAAAGCCTTTTACAAAGCCTTTACCGATATTACCAGTTGCTTTATGTCTTTCAACTACGCAAATTTTTAATACGTCGTTTTCAACGTCTGATACTGCTAAGCCGTTTTCAACTTTTGCATTTACAACAGTATCTTTTGTAATAAGTTGGTGAGGAATAATTTCGATTGCTCTTAATTTATCACCTTTTGCTGGAATTTGGAAACAATCTTCTTCTAACCAACCAACGTTTACAGAACCACGAGTTTCTGGAACTTTGATACCCTCTAAAGATTTAACAAGTTTACCATTTTCAGCAACAACTTCACCATCTTTAATAACCATTTTTGGTTTAGTAACATCATCCATAGATGCAAATACGTTGAAATCTGCTCTGTAACCAGGAGCAATGGCACCAAGGTCTTGAAGTTTAAAGTATTCTGCTGTATTTAAACTTGCCATTTGGATAGCTTTAATTGGGTTTACGCCACTTTCAATAGCTCTTTGAACCATACCATTGATATGAACATAGATATCTTCAGGATGTCTATCATCTGTAACGAATATAATTTTTCTGTTGTTATTATGTTTTAGGATAGGCATTAATGCATCTAAATCTTTTGCTGCTGTACCTTCACGAACCATAATGAACATACCTTGTCTTAATTTTTCAAGTGCTTGTTCAGGATCAGTACATTCGTGGTCTGATGTAACACCACTTGCAATATATGCACAAAGTTCTTTGCCTGAAACTTGTGGAGCGTGACCGTCAACACGTTTATTGTTTTCAAGTGCTAGGTCGATTTTTGCCATAATGTTTGCATCTCTGTTTAGTACACCAGGAACGTTCATCATTTCTGCCAAACCTAATACCCAGTCTTTATCCATTAATAAAGATAAGTCATAAGAATTTAGTTCGAAACCTGAAGTTTCAAAAGATGTTGCAGGTACGCAAGATGGAAGCATTGTGTAAACTCTCAAAGGTAAGTTTTGAGAAGCCTCTCTCATAAAGCTAATACCGTGTAAACCTAATACGTTTGAAATTTCGTGTGGGTCAGAAACAACAGTTGTTGTACCAGCTGGAACTACAACTTGTGCAAATCTATGAGGTAACATCATAGAACTTTCAATGTGTACGTGACCATCAATAAATCCTGGAGTTAAGTATGCACCTTTTAGGTCAATTTCTTTTTCTCCAACATAACCTGTTCCTACACCAGCAACTCTACCAGCTACGATTGCAACTTCTGCATCATAGATTTCTTCAGTAAGAACATTTACAAGTTTTGCATTTTTGATTACTAAGTCAGCTTTCTTTTCACCTAATGCAACTTCTATAAGTTTTTGCTTTTTTAACATTTTCATCCTTTCGCTATATAAAATAAAAATTATATGTCTAATTGTTCCATTAATTCATCGCTAATATCAAAGTTTGCGTAAACATTTTGAACATCATCGTGTTCTTCAAGTTTATCAATCAATAATAATACGTGTTTAGCAATTTTTGGGTCAGTTACTTCAATTTCGTTTTCAGGAATTCTTGTTAATTCTGCTGAAACGTGAGTAAAGCCTTCATTTTCAAGACCTTCAACTACTGATTGGAAATCAGCAACTGATGTGATAATTTTGTTATCTTCTTCATCCTCGATAAAATCTTCTGCACCTAAATTGATTGCAGCATCTACAATTGCATCCCAATTATCAGATTTTTCAAATGTAATTTGACCAACTTGTTTGAACATCCAACCTACGCAGCCTGTTTCACCTAAGTTACCATTGAATTTTGTGAAATAACTTCTGATGTCACCAGCTGTACGATTTCTGTTATCAGTCATCGCTTCAACAACAACTGCAACACCACCTGCTGCGTATCCTTCATAAATTAATTCTTCGTAGTTTTCAGCAGCTCCTGAACCTGAACCTTTTTCGATAGCTCTCTTAATATTATCGTTTGGAAGACCAGCTGCTTTTGCTTTTTCAACAGCAGTTCTTAAACGGAAGTTTGCTTTTAAATCAGGGCCACCAAGTCTTGATGCTACGATAATTTCTCTAGAAAATTTTTGGAAAACTACCGCTCTTTGTGAATCTACTTTAGCTTTTTTATGTTTTGTTGTTGCCCATTTTGAATGTCCACTCATATAAATTTCTCCTAACTAATTATTCCTTTTTCTAAATTATAGCAAAAACATTTTGTAATTATTAATTTTTCATTAACATTTTGAAAATTATAAGGAATTTGGAGTATAAATAAATAGTAAACTTAAATTATATTAGTGTAGGTAAAATAGAAAGTAGGAGGATACATAAATGAAAATTAGACCTTTAGGCGACAAAATCGTAATTAAAGTTATTGAAGATACAGAACAAACAACAGGCGGAATCTTTATTCCAGATAGTGCAAAAGAAAAACCACAAAAAGGTGAAGTAATTGCAGTAGGCGAAGGTAAAACTTTAGACAGCGGTGAAAAAGAACCAATGGCTGTTAAAGTTGGTGAAACTGTATTATACGCAAAATACGCTGGTACAGACATCAAGGTTGACCACGAAATGTTAAAAATCTTGTCAATTAAAGATGTACTTGGTGTAATTGAAGGTTAATTAAAGCCAAAGGCTTAGGACGAATTAAATTAAAATTAATATTAGTTAAGGAGAAAATAAATTATGGCAAAGAAAATTGTTTTTCAAGAAGAAGCAAGAAATTCTTTATTAAGAGGTATCGATGCAGTAGCAGATGCCGTTAAAGTTACACTTGGACCTAAAGGTAGAAATGTAATTTTAGAAAAGAAATTTGGTGCACCACAAATCGTTAACGATGGCGTAACAATCGCAAAAGAAATCGAATTAAAAGACGGTTTAGAAAATGCAGGTGCTCAATTATTAAAAGAAGTTTCATCAAAAACAAACGATGTAGCTGGTGACGGCACAACAACAGCTTCAGTTTTAGCTCAAGCTATCGTAAGAGAGGGTTTGAGAAACTTAACAGCTGGTGCTAACCCAATGAGCATTAAACGTGGTATTGATAAAGCAGTAGAAGTTGCAGTTGAAAAAATTAAATCAATGTCAAAAGCTGTAAATACAAAAGAAGAAATCGCACAAGTTGCAGGTATTTCAGCTGGTAACAATACAGAAATCGGTGAATTAATTGCAGAAGCAATGGAAAAAGTTGGTAACGAAGGTGTTATCACAGTTGAAGAAAGCAAATCTTTCGGTACAAACTTAAAAGTTGTTGAAGGTATGCAATTTGATAAAGGTTATATTTCACCATACTTCGTAACTGATGCAGAAAGAATGGAAGCAGTTTTAGAAGATGCTTATGTATTCTGTTGCAACAAAAAAATCAACTTAATCCAAGACTTAGTTCCATTACTAGAACAAGTTGCAAGAGATGGTAAATCTTTATTATTGATTGCAGAAGATATTGAGGGTGAAGCTTTAGCAACATTAGTTGTTAACACAATGAGAAAAGTTATCAGAGCAGTTGCAGTTAAAGCTCCAGGATTTGGTGACAGAAGAAAAGCTATGTTAGAAGATATTGCTATCTTAACAGGCGGTCAAATGTTTACTGAAGAACTTGGTATCAAAATGGAAAACGTAACAACACAAATGTTAGGTCAAGCTAAACGTGTAACAGTTACAAAAGACGAAACAACAATCGTTGTTGGTGACGAAACAAAATCAGCTGTTAAAGAAAGAATTGCTTTAATCAAAAAACAAATTGAAGCATCTGATAGCGACTACGATAAAGAAAAATTACAAGAACGTATGGCTAAATTGTCAGGCGGTGTTGCAGTAATCGAAGTTGGTGCAGCAAGTGAAGTTGAATTAAAAGAAAGAAAACTAAGAATTGAAGATGCTTTGAATGCAACAAGAGCTGCTAACGAAGAAGGTATCGTTCCTGGTGGTGGTGTTGCTTTACTAAGAGTTCAACAAGAATTAGAAAACAAATTAAATTCAACAGAATTTGATTCAGATGATGAAAAAATCGGTTATAGAATTTTAACAGCATCATTAGATATTCCTCTACGTTTAATCGCAGCAAACGCTGGTGCAAAATCAGATGTTGTAGTTGAAATGGTTAAATCAGAAGAGGGTGCATTTGGTTATGATGCAATGTCAAACGTATATACAGATATGTTCAAAGCTGGTATCGTTGACCCTGCTAAAGTAACAAGAAGTGCATTAGTGAACGCATCATCAGTTGGTTCAATGTTGTTAACAACAGAAGCAGCAGTAGTAGACATTCCAGAAGAAAAACCAGCAATGCCTGATATGTCAGCAATGGCTGGTATGGGCGGAATGGGCGGCATGATGTAACGCGAGTGAGCAGAGGCTGGAGAGCTTTTGCGAATGTGATGAAATCACAGTAGCAAAACTCGGAATTGCCGTTTAACACGAACGAGCAAGACAACCTGCGTCAGCCGGTGTAAAATCTAAAATGTAGGTTGGGGTTTCCACCCCAACACAAAATAAAAAGAGGGGCGAAGCTAAAAGCTTCGCCCCTCTTTTATAAATAAAACTCGAACTAATTTTTTCTACCTGGAACTACATTATATTTTTCATAGTCTAATTTTTTTCTAGGTTTATTTACATCTTTATCACTCATTTTTTTAATATCTTCTTCGGTTGTTTTAAATTTCTTCTTGTAAAGTTCAACATTGAATTGTACAACTTCTGGATATTGAATGTAAATATCGTTTTTAGAAAGTTTATTTAATGCTCTTCTCAAACAGCCCATATATACCGTTTCAAAGTGTTTTGTTTGAATATATTCACCAATCGCTTCAGGCTTTATAGAATCACCCTCAACAGCCAAAGTTTCCATTATAACTGGATTTTCTTGAGTGTATGTATCCTTAATTGCGGCAGTATAATGTTTATAATTTGTAGAAACATTTGGGTCAATTGTTGTCATCACAACATAGTAATTTTTTCTATTTTTATGATTATAAAGTCCCTCTGTTGCGTAGTGCATACTGTCAGGGGCTTTTGATGCCATATAATCAAAATCCTTTAGAGATTCAAGGTAAAGTTGTTTACCCCAATTTTCTCCACCTTGTTCAAAAAATCTACCAAAATATTGTTGATATAAAATTTTGTGACCTTTCTTTCTTGAATATATATTAAACATCGCATTTTTCATTGCAATATTATTTCCTATATCATTAGGATCAGTTGCTTTATTAGAAATTTTTTGTGCTGCTTTTAAAATTCTTGTAGTAAATTCTTGTGGAACACCAGCATAAGCTAGTACAAATAAGCTTGCGTCATCAAACATTGAAAATCTTCCACCTACACCGTCGTGTACGTATAGATTTTTAATATAGTTTGGATTATCTCTAGTTATCGCACTTAAGTTGTCCTCTTGTGCAAATTTTGATGTACAAATAGCAAAGTGTTGTTGTGCTTTTGTTCTAGCCTCTTTTGGTCTTACGCCATTTGCAATATAATAATCTATTAATTCTTGTTCAAATCTTTTGAATGCATCTTGTGTTTCAAAAGTTTTACCTGATTTAGAAACAACCAAGAAGTTTAAATTTTGAATACCGACATTTGTACTTTTAATAAAATTATCCATACTTAGCGGATCAATATCAGAGTAGAAGTAAACATCTTGTTTATTGAATCCTGTCATATTTAATAAAAATTCTGAAGTATGTTTAGAGCCACCAATACCAAGAACTACAAGAGGTCTATTAATTTTATCTTTTCTCATTTTTAATTTATTAGCTTGAGAATAAATTTCTGATAAATGTCCTTTCAACTGTTCTTGTGGAAGATTTGCCCATTTTAGGAATTGTTCATTTTTATCTTTTCTTGAATTGAAATCATTTATAATCTTTTTAATTTCATTTTCATGAGAAGAATAATAATGATTAAAATTATCTGTCATGTGAGGGAAAGTATAATCACCTGAGTAGTTATCTTTAACAACCTCTATTGTTTTGACATGTTTATTTTCATAAGCTAATCTATCTAAATTCTCCATACTGTCTAAAGTTGGATTAATCATAGCCATGCTTAATATTTCTAATAACATAAGTTGGATTCTCCTTTTTTATAATATTAACATAATTGTTTAAAAAAATCTTTTAAGTTAAAATAAAAATATGAAGAAACCAGAATTATTGTTACCGGCAGGTAATATCGAAAAATTAAAATATGCAATCGAATACGGTGCAGACGCTGTATATTTAGGCGTTGTAGACTTTAGCTTAAGAGCAATGAGAAAAGGTGAACTTATCACGCTCGACAACCTTAAAGAGGCTATAGATATTGCTCATCAGCACAATGTTAAAGCTTATTTAACATTAAACATTTTTGCTTTTAATCAAGATATAAAACTTCTTGAACAAGCAATGGATAAAATTATTGAAAGCAATCCTGATGCGATTATTTTAACAGACTTTGGTGTATTTAATGTTGTTAGAAGATACATGCCAAATGTACCAATCCACGTAAGTACACAAACAAATATTCTAAACTATGAAGCAGTTAAATTCTGGAAAGATTTAGGTGCAGAAAGAGTAATTCTTGCAAGAGAATTGCCTATCAAGGATGTTAAAGAAATAAAAGAAAAAGTACCTGATATTGAAACAGAAGTATTTATTCATGGTTCTCAATGCGTATCATTTTCTGGAAGATGCTTGTTAAGTGATTACATGACTTATGGCGAAAGAAAAGCTAACCACGGTAATTGTGCTCAACCATGCCGTTGGAGTTACAAATTACTAGAAGAAACTCGCCCAGGACAATATTTTGAAATAAATCAAGATAATCGTGGTACACATATTTTAAGCCCAAAAGATTTATGTCTTGTTGAATATTTGAGAGAACTTATTGACGCAGGCGTAGATTCACTTAAAATTGAGGGTAGAACAAAGAGCTTGTATTACGTTTCTGCGGTGACAAAAGCTTATCGTTCCGCTATTGATGAAGTTTTTGAAAACCCAAATTGTGATTTGCACAAATATTATGAAGAACTAAAAAAAGTTGGGAACAGAGGTTATACACAAGGCTTTTATCTTGGTAATAACAATTCTGAAAGTTATAGTTACGAAATTTCAAAAGGCTTGGCTGGTGCTGATTTCTTATGCGAATTTTGGGATAAGAAAGAGGATGATGAATTGTATTTAGTTAAAACTAAAAACAAATTCTTAAAAGGACAAGAAATTGAAATTATAACTCCTGACGAACAATATTTCACTTGTGCAACTCAAATTATTAGCAAAAAAACAGGCGAAGAAACTGATGTTGCAAATACAAATGACGAATTGTATATAAGATTTGAAAGAGCACCAAAAAATTATAAATTTGCTCTTGCAAGAACTAAGGAAATTAAAAATAATGATAATTAAACCAGATTATAATCTTAAAAATATTTATGAAATCACTCCAAAAATGCTATTAGATATGGGAATTAAAGCCATATTTTTAGATTTGGATAGTACAATTATGGTTTCTAAATCTGGTAAATTTACTCCAGAAACAATGGCATGGTTTGAAACTTTGAAGAAAGATTTTTACATTGCAATAGTAACAAACAATAAAAATCCTGAATATACAAAACTTACAAAAAAAGCTATCCCTTTCAAAGTTGTAGAATGTGCAAACAAACCAAACCCTAAAAAGGTAAAAGAATTAATCCGATTGATTTCTGTTAAGCCACACGAGGTTGTAATGGTAGGTGATAGACCATTAACAGATATTCTTGTAGGAAAATTCGCAGGTACAAAAACTATTCTAGTAGGTTCAATTAACAATAATGAAAACATGCCTACAAAAATTGTCAGAGCCATTGAAAGAAGTGTTATTCGTTATTTCTAAAAATTAATTTGTTGTTACTTGGTAACAACAAAAGAAGTCCATTGGTCTTGATGAATTTCTTCAACAATTTTTAGATTTTCTCTTTCAATAGCTTCAAGAACAACTGGTTTCTTTTCCTCTAAAATACCACTCAAAGATAAATAAGCATTCTCTTTCATAATATTTTTTAAATCACCCATTATTTCAAATAAAACATTATGTAAAATGTTTGCACATACAAAATCAAATTTGTCTGTAATTTTATCTGCGGTATTTAATTCAAATGTAATATCAGGGCAATCGTTTAACTTAGCGTTATCAATAGCTGTTTGGATGACAGTTTCGTCATTATCACAACCATAAACTTTCGTAGCACCAAGTTTTTTAGCCAAAATCGCTAAAATTCCAGAACCCATACCAATATCAGCAACTTCTGCATTTTTAGGCATGTATTTTTCTAAAGCTTTCATACAAAGTTGAGTAGTTTGGTGAGTACCTGTACCAAAAGCACATCCTGGGTCAAGTTTGATAATTACTTCGTGTTCTTTTGGCTGATATTCTATCCAAGTTGGAACAACAGTAATTTTGTCAGTAACATGTGTTACATCCCATTTTTCTTTCCACTTTTTTGACCAGTCTTCATTTTCGATTTTTGTAACTGTAAATTCCCAACTACCTAAATCTTCTTCCGAAAATCCACGTGCAATCATCATTTCACGAGCAGATTTTAATCTTTCTGCAATATTTTCAGGGTCTTTTATAAAAGCTTTTAACGTCCCTTTTGTAGTAGAAATCATTTCCAAATCTTTAAAAGCTTCTTCTTCAAGAATAACACCGTCACAATCAAAAGTTTCAAAACACATGTTTGAAATTTCTTCTTCCATTTCAGGATTTATAACAAATCTTAGTTCATAGTATTGGTCTTGATTATTCAACGCATTCACCCATAACTCTGTATTTGTTATATCTTTGTTCTCTCAATTTTGAAGCTGACATTTTAGAATATTTTTTCAAGCTTTCTAAAATACTAGCTTTCAAATTATTAGCCATTTCTTGATGATTTGTATGTGCACCACCCAAAGGTTCTTTAACAATTCCGTCAATAATACCTAGGTGAAGTAAATCTTCTGAAGAAATTTTTAAAGCTTCAGCAGCAGTTGCGGCAAGAGAAGAATCTCTCCAAAGAATTGAAGCACAGCCCTCAGGTGAAATAACTGTATAGTATGCGTATTCAAGCATAAGAACTTCGTTTGCAACAGCAAGTCCTAAAGCACCACCGCTACAACCCTCACCTGTAATAATTGCAATTACAGGAACTTTTAATTTTGCCATATCACGCAAGTTTGTTGCAATAGCAATACCTTGACCAGTTGCCTCTGCACTTACCCCTGGATATGCACCTGGGGTATCAATTAAAGTTACAATTGGAATATTGAATTTACTTGCATGTTCAAATAATCTTAATGCTTTTCTATAACCTTGTGGTTGTGGCATACCAAAGTTATGTTCAAGATTTTCTTTAGTATTTTTACCTTTTTGTGTACCAACAAACATGATTGGTTTACCGTCTAATTTTGCCAAACCACCGATTATGGCTCTGTCATCACAACCCATTCTATCGCCATGAAATTCGATAAAGTCTTCGCACATTAAGTCCATATATTCTAAGAAATTTGGTCTATCAGAGTGTCTTGCAATTTGCAATTTGTCCTCAATCGATAGATGTGAATATATTTCGTTTTGGTAATCCTTTGCCTGTTGCTCAAAAGATTCGATTTCTTTTTCTAAATTCATTCCTGACTCCGAACTTAATTGTTGTAATTCTTTAATTTTTTCTTTTATATCCATTATGTTTTTTTCAAATTTTAAAACTGTCATAGCACCGACACTTTCTTATTTACCTTATAACTTATGAAGAGCTAAGATGTTAGAAATATTCTTTCTTAAATCTTTTCTCGCTGATATTACGTCAACTTGACCATTTTTTAGCAAGTATTCAGCTGTTTGGAAGTCAGACGGAAGTTTTTGACGAATAGTTTGTTCAATAACACGTCTACCTGCAAAACCGATTCTCGCATTTTTCTCAGCAATAATAATATCACCTAGTGTACCAAAACTTGCTGTAACACCACCAAATGTAGGTTCTGTTAATAAGCAAAGGTATAAAATACCCTCTTCATCAAGTCTTGCTACTGCACAAGATGTTTTTGCCATTTGCATTAAACTTAATGCACTTTCTTGCATTCTTGCACCACCAGAAGATGTTACCACCATTACTGGGATTTTTCTTTCAATAGCTTCTTCCATAATTTTAGCGATTTTTTCGCCAACGGTACTACCCATAGAACCACCCATAAAATCAAAATCCATGATTGCTACGGCTAATTTATGACCCTCAATCTCACCAACACCAGTTACAACAGCATCATTTAAATTTGTTTTCTTTTGAGCTGCTTCCAATCTGTTTTTGTAAGGTTCTGTATCAATAAACTCCAATGGGTCAGTAGGTTTTATGTTTGAGAATAATTCTTCAAAAGTTCCCTCATCGAACAACTGTTTAATTCTTGTTCTTGCATTTATTCTGAAGTGGTATTCACAAACAGGGCATACCATATCGTTTGCTTCTAAGTCTGTTTTTAAAATTTGTGCATCACAATGCACACACTTTGTCCAAAGACTTGGACTATTGTCTTCCTCAACTCTACCTTCGATTTTACGTCTTTCAAGTTGAGCTTCTTTTCTCTTATCAAACCAATCTTGTATAGTCATTGTTTTTCCCTTATGACCTTATATACTAACTTTTAGAACTATTTTCTATTTTCTTCTTCCAACAAAACAGCACACATACCAAGCTTATTTCCATAAGCTTTTCTGTTAAAAATATGTTCTTTTATTATATATATAAGGTTTTTTATTATATTCATTTTGTAATTATTTTTGTTTTACAAAATACATTATACACGTAAAATTATTTTTCGTCATCTTTTTGTACATTTTCAACTTTACGTCCTGTTAAATAGCTTGTAACCTTTGGTGACAGGTGAATATTTTGTAAAGATAAGTTATATTTTTTTAAATCTCCAATGTTTGAATGTTCTTCCATCAAATCTTTTTTAGGTGCAAGAGTTATTCCATCTTTGATTTTTTCAAATTCTGATTTGTAACCTTTTTCAACAATTCTTGCGATAACCTCGTCAATATGCGAACCACCAACACCGTATTTTGCAGCAATTTGATTTACTGTAGCACCTTGCGGAAGTCTATATAACCATTGAATTGATGCACAATCGTTTTGAGAAAGATTTACCATTCCGTATTGGTGCGGAGTGTACATAATATCTGATTTGTAAGGACTATGACCCAAACCTAGAGCGTGACCTATTTCGTGTAAAATTGTATGGTAAACTTCATCATCTGACATATATTGTTGGTGAATAACACCGTCTGACAAACCTATTGAAACTTCTGCACTAAATAATCTATTTTGGTTATCATAGTTAAATAAACAATGCCCTAGAGCTTTTCTATCAACTCTTCTCCATTCAACATTTACGTTAGAAGATAATAAATCTTCGGCTAATCTTATTTGAACTTGTCCAGCAGAAGCTTTTTGCCAAGTTTCAAGAGCCTTGATTACCATATTTTTGTACTTGTAATCTTGACCTTGCTTTGAATAAAAATTCATAGGGGCAATATATACAACAAGGGGCATATATGTCCATCTCATTAACTGTCCGTTTTTAAAACTTTCAAATAAATAAGTGTTGTAATTCATAACTTTATTGTATAATAAAAAAGCGACAAAAACCAAAAATGAGGAGATTTTTAAAATGGATATAATGGGAATGATGAAAAAAGCTCAAACAATTCAAAAAAAGTTGCAAGAAACTCAAAATGAATTGGCTAATGAAGAAATTACAGTAGAAGTTCAAAACGGTGCTGTAAAAGTAACTTTAGACGGTAAAGCTCAATTCAAATCAATCAAACTTTCTAAAGAAGCTATCAATGCTGAAAATCCAGACTCTGTTGATGAAGATTCAGTTGAAATGCTAGAAGATTTAATCACAACAGCTATTAAACAAGCTACAGCAGAAGCTTCTGCAAAAATGGAAGCTAAAATGAAAGCTATTACTGGCGGAATCAGTATTCCAGGATTATTCTAATGATATATCCTAAATCAATTGCTACATTAATTGAATATTTTCAAAAACTTCCGTCAATTGGTCCAAAATCAGCTCAAAGATTGGCATTTTATATGTTGAAAATGCCAATGTCTGAGATTGAAAAATTTGCCAATGCAATGATAGAAGCGAAAGAAAATACAAAGGCTTGCGAAATATGTTTTAATTTATCTTCAACAAGTCCTTGTGAAATTTGTTCCTCAACAACAAGAGAAAGAAATACAATCTGCGTTGTTGCCGAAACAAAGGATTTGATAGCAATTGAAAAAACAAATGAATACAAAGGTCTTTATCACGTCTTACAAGGTTTAATTTCACCAATTGACGGTATCGGAGCAGAAGATATTAGAATAAAAGAACTTTTGACTCGTCTTACAAATGACGAAGTTACAGAAGTTATTCTAGCTCTTTCACCATCAGTTGAGGGTGAAGCAACAAGCTTGTATCTTTCAAGATTGATAAAACCATTTAATATAAAAATTTCAAGAATAGCTTTTGGTTTACCAGTTGGAACTGACTTAGAATATGCTGATGAAGTTACACTTGCAAAAGCAATCGAGGGTAGACACGAGCTTTAAGATTTTATAATAAAACAAAAAGAAGAGGCGAAGCTGTCGGCTTCGCCTCTCTTTTTTTGTTTTATTAACTATTTTAGAATACTGAAAGCAACTATTTTATTGACATTTACGTTCAGCCATTGATATTTAAAGCAAACGTAATCATTACATTCGCAAGTATCTTCGTCACAAGTGCAATAGTCATTTATTCTACAAACAGTTGCATCAGAAAGTGCTATCAATTCGTCACTCTCGCCTTTACATTTTGGTAAACAATGTTCAAAACTACCATCGATTTTTAAATGTGCAGTAAGTATAGAAATTTGATTTGTATTATTGACTTCACAAAGTTCTATCATACGTTTTTTAATTTCTTTCATAAATATTCTCCTTTTTAAAATCCTAAAAGAGCATAAATTAAATCTATAAGATTTTAATCCGCAAGTTGGGTATATTTATAAACAAAAGAGAGGCAAGGCTTATATCTTTACCTCTCTTTGTTTAAAACAAATGCATTTGCAATTAAATTTTTATTTAATTGCTTTATTAGCTCTATAAAGTGATGTATCTTTACCAAGTACAACAAGCGTTCCAACCATATCAGCACCACGTGTTCTACCTGTTACTGCAGCTCTGATTGCCCACATTGTAACTTTTGGTTTAATACCTTTTTCTTTATAGAAACCTCTAAATTGTTCTAATTTTTCATGCAAGTTTTCTTCTGTCCATTCCCAATCTTTTGCTTGTTCAACAAAAGTTTTTAGAACTTCTTGAGATGTTTCTGTATCAAGTACGTCTGCTTGTACTTGTGGATCGATTTCAACATCTTTACCGAAGAAATATGCAACGTCATCAGTAATATCAGACAACAATGTTAATGGTTCACGAGTAATTTCAATCATTTTTGTATATTGTTCATCTGTTAATGATGATAAATCGTATTTAGTTAAGAAAGGTTTTAATCTTTCTTTCAAATCTTCAATATCTAACATTTTGATATAATGACTATTCATCCAATTCAATTTATCATATTCGAAAATTGAGTTTGAAGATGAAACTTCATGGATTCTGAAATCAGCTGCAATTTCGTCAACTGTCTTGATTTCAACGCCGTCAGATGGTGCCCAACCTAAAAGTGCTACAAAGTTAATCAACGCATCTGTCAAGTAACCTTTTTCAACGAATTCAGAAACTGCTGTTGCACCATGACGTTTTGACAATTTACTTCTATCTGGAGCTAAAATCATACCTAAGTGACCAAATTTTGGAACTTCAGCACCTAAAGCTTCATAGATTAAAATTTGTTTGAATGTATTTGAAATATGGTCTTCACCACGAATAATGTGAGAAATTTTCATCAACATATCATCAATTACAACCGCAAAGTTGTATGTTGGAGAACCATTTGATTTCATAATTACAAAGTCACCAATCAAACTTGTATCTTGGTGTAAGTCACCTTTTACAAGGTCTTCAAAGTGAATAATTGGTGAATCGTGGAAAGCTTTTTGAGCTTTTTCTACAGAAAATCTGATTGCAGGTTTTCTACCTTCAGCTCTCAATTTAGCTTTTTCTTCTTCAGTTAAGTTTTCGCATTTTTTAGAATATACGTAAGCTTTTTTATTTTTAGTGGCTTCTTCTTTTTCTGCTTCAAGTTCTTCTGGTGTGCAGAAACATTCATAAGCAAAACCTTTGTCTAAAAGTTCTTGAACGTATTTTGGATAAATATCAAATCTTTCTGATTGAGTATAAGGACCATAAGGACCGCCTACATCTGGACCTTCATCCCAGTTCAAGCCTAATGCTTTTAAGCTATCAAAAATATTATCAATATATGCTTGGCTAGTACGTTCAGCATCTGTATCTTCAATTCTTAAAACGAATTTACCATTATTTTTTTTAGCAAATAAGTAATTGAATAATGCTGTTCTAGCTGTACCTACGTGTAAGTTACCACTTGGAGATGGTGCTATACGAACTCTTATTTCTTCCATTTTTCCTTCTTTCCTACGCTTTTGTTTTAATTTCTTCTAATAATTTTTCTACAAATTCATCCACAGTCATTGTGCCGATTTGACCAACGCCTCTTTGTCTTACTGCAACTGAATTTGCCTCAATTTCCTTATCGCCGATTACAGCTACATAAGGAACTTTTTTATCTTGTAAGTTTTCTCTAATTCTGTAGTTCATACTTTCTGAACGATCGTCTAAGTATGCTCTAATACCTAAATCTCTTAGTCTTTTATAAACTTTTTCTGCAAAGTCGATATGTTTTTCATTTGAGATAGGTACAACAGAAACTTGTGTTGGAGCTAACCATAATGGGAATGCACCAGCATAGTGTTCAATTAAGATACCGTGGAATCTTTCCATTGAGCCAAAGATAACCCTGTGTAACATTACAGGAGTTTTTAATTGACCGTCTTTGTCTTGATATTTAATTTCAAATCTTTCTGGTAAGTTAAAGTCTAATTGAATTGTAGCACATTGCCATGTTCTACCAATAGCATCTTTAACCTTGAAGTCAATTTTTGGACCATAGAATGCACCGTCGCCTTCGTTAACGTCGTATTTCATACCACGTTTGTCCATAGCCTCTCTCAAACCTTTTTCTGCAAGTTCCCAGTTTTCTAAAGAACCAACATAGCTTTCAGGTCTTGTTGATAATTCAACTTCAAATCCCATATTGAAAATAGCCATTGTATCTGATACAAAATCAATAATATTGTTGATTTCATCAACTAATTGTTCTGGTGTACAGAAAATGTGAGCATCATCTTGAGTAAAGCCTTGAACACGAGTTAAACCAGATAAAGCACCTGATTTTTCTCTTCTATAAACTGTACCTAATTCAGCCATTCTCAATGGTAAATCTCTGTATGAATGTCTTTGAGATTGATAAATTAAAATATGGAATGGACAGTTCATTGGTTTAACAATGTATTGTTCGTCTTCTTCGTTTTCTTTTTGGATAAAGAACATATTTTCTCTGTAGTGGTCAATGTGACCTGAAAGTTCCCAAAGTTTTGATTTAGCAAGTTGAGGAGTTTGTACGAGTACATAACCTCTTTTTCTGTGTTCTGTTCTCCAATAGTTTTCGATTTCTTCTCTAACTGTATAAAGATTTGGATGCCATAAAACTAAACCTCCACCGATTTCTTCTCTTACTGAGAATAAATCTAATTGAGTACCAAGTTTTCTGTGGTCACGTTTTTCAGCCTCTTCTAACATGTGAAGATATTCTGCTAAATCTTCTTTATTCCAAAATGCTGTAGCATAAATTCTTTGAAGCATTTTGTTCTTTTCATTACCTCTCCAATATGCACCAGCAACTTTTAATAACTTGATTGCGTTACCTTTGATAAATGTTGTATTTGGAACGTGAGGACCAGCACAAAGGTCATTAAATAATACGTTTCCATCTTTATCTTTTGTTAAGTATAATGTAGGATGATCATTTCTATGTTCTTCTAAAAGTTCTGCCTTGTAGATTTCGCCCTCTGCTTTAAATTCAGCAATTTTTGCATCTACATCTTTAACTTCATATTTTTCAAATGTAAGATTTTGTTTTAGAATTTCTTTCATTTTATTTTCAATTTTTTCTAAATCATCGTGGGTGAAAGAATATCCATCTGTTAAATCGAAATCATAATAAAATCCATTATCAACGGCTGGACCAATAGCCAATTTTGCTTGTGGAAATAAGCTTTGAACAGCTTGAGCCATGATGTGAGAACAAGAGTGTCTTAAAATATGTAAGTTTTCTGCATTCTTTTCCATAAAAATTCCTCTAAATTTTGTCTAATTCATAATTTAGTTATACCACTTAAATATATAATTACAAATCTATTATTTACACCTTATATACGGTTTTTATTTTGTTTGCAATTTGGTATCATATTTTAATAAAGATGAGGATTATAGAATGGATTCATTATTGCAATTAAAAACACAAAGAATAATAGGATTATCTTTATTAGAAGAAGAAAATATACTTGAGGCTATAAAATCTTTTGAAAAGTACATGGGTTTTCTTGGAACATTTGTTGATGCTGATAGTAATACGCAAATAAAAATTGTAAAAGAAATTACAACTGTAAAAATAGCTTTTTTAGGAAAATTAAATGAACTTGCTAAAAAATATATTAAAGAAAAAAAATATGAAAGTGCATTAATTTGTTTAACAGAAATTGTTAGATATTGGTCAGACAATGTTTTATGCCTAATTGATTACATTAAATGTTTGGATAAAATGGGACAAATTGAGTTAAGAAACAGTATGATTGTTCAACTTAAATCTGTACTTCCTGAAAATAATCCTAATTTGTGTAAAGAAACAGCTTTAATGTATGAGCAAATAGGTGAATTTAAAAATGCCATAGAATATTTTACAAAATACGTAACTCAAACACCTGAAGATAAAATATCTTATAACGATTACTCAATTTTAGCAGGGTTTAATTATGCCTTATACGACAAAACTCATGATATTCAATATTGTGAAAAAACTATTGAAAATTTAAAAATAGCAGACGACTTAAATCCAAATAACAAGGGTATTTTAAGAAACATTATTTATACAGCTAATGTTATGAATGATTATAAAACACAAGAAAATTATCTTGAAAAAATCATGAGTATAAAACCAATTTGCCACGAAGATTTGTTCCACAAATCAATCATTAGCCTTAAACAAAAAGATGTGAAAGGATTTTACGAAAACTATAATGAAAGATTTTTAAGAGAAAATAATCCAAATTGGTTTCCAAATGTTGGAAATAAACCAATGTGGAAAGGTGAAGATTTAACAGAAAAAACTCTTCTTGTACACTTTGAACAAGGATTTGGTGATACCTTGTTGATGTCAGGTTTTATTCCAAAATTAACAAAACTTGCTAAAAAGGTTATCTTTGTTGTTCAAAACCATTTATTGAGTCTTATTGGTGAAAGTTTTTCAAACCTTGAAAATCTTGAAGTTTTACCAATTCAAGATGATGTAACAAAACTAGATTTTGACTACTATATTCCTACAATGTCTATTCCAATTGCATTAAATTTACCTGTTAAGGAATTATCTTTTGGCTCTCAATACCTTTTTGCAAATTCAGGACTAACAGAAGAATTTAAAAAGAGATTTTTTGATAACGATAAACTAAAAATAGGTATTGCGTTTGCTGGAAATAAAAAAGTTACAGGAAATATTCATCTAAAAGATATTCCAGTATCCGCATTTTTACCACTTGATAATATTGAGGGTATTGAGATTTATTCTCTTGCTAAAGACCTTACTGAAAAAGATTTCACAGATTTTAAAAACAATAAAGTAAACGTTCTTGCAGATTATATGCATGATTTTAACTATACAGCATCAATTATTGACAACTGTGATGTCATAATATCAGCAGATAATGTTATTCTAAACCTCGCAGGAGCTATGAATAAAAAATCTTTCGGCTTGTTTAACTGGTATTATGAATATCGCTGGTACGACCTAACAGGTGAAGATTGTGGCTGGTTTAAATCAATAAAACCTTTTGTAAATCCAAAAATGGATGACTGGAAAACTTCTATCTCTAAAGTAGAAGAAGAACTTAAACAAATGGTAAAATAATAAAAAAGGAATAGTAATGGATAATTTATTAAAACTTCAAACTCAAAGTATTGTTCATCTTGCCTTATTAGAACAAGGTAAAATTATAGACTCTATTAAAACTTTTGAAAAATATCAAAATTATCTAAAAAGTTTTAAAGATGCTGATGAAACTACGCAAGAAATTATTCTTAAGGAAATGAACAAACTTAGAGAAAAATATTTTTCAAAGCTTATTACCTTTGGAAACAGTTATCTTGCAAAAGGTGAATATTCAAAGGCTTCTCTATGTTATACTGAGGTTTTACAATACGTACAAAAAGATATTTATCTTTTAATTAATTACATAATTTGTTTGTACAAATTAGAACAATTTGATTTGGAAGAAGAATTTATTGAATACCTAAAAACACTTATTCCACAAGATAATGCCATATTGTTCAAGGATTTGAGCAAGTTTTATGCTCAAATAGAAAAAACAGCTGACGCACTTTCAAACCTATTCAAATATGCAGAAATAATTGGAGAAGAAAATTTATCAGCAGAAGATTATAACATGCTAGGTATGTTGTATAACGACTTGTATGTGAATCATGGACGGAATCTTGAAGATGCATTTGAATCGCTTGAATTATACCTAAGAGCTGATGAAATAAATCCTCTTTCGCAAAAAACTACAAGAAATATAGCTTTGGCTTCAGCTCTTGTAAACAATACAAATATTGCTAAAATGTATTGGGACAAATTGTTTAAGCTTGGCGGAATTACAAAGGAAGATTTATTAGAATATTCAACCTTCTGCTTAAAAACAGGTAATTTTGAAGACTTTTACAAATACTATGACAACCGTTTTGAAGTTGATAAATACAAAAGTATTTATATAAAAACAGATAAACCTCTTTGGAAAGGTGAAGATTTATCGAATAAAACTCTTCTCATTCAATCAGAACAAGGCTTTGGTGATACTTTCTTGATGAGTGGCTATCTGCCAAGATTTTTGAAGACGGCTAAAAAAATTATATTCTTAGCTCAGGATGAAGTTTGTTCATTGCTAAAAGAAAGCTTTAAAGATATAGAAGTTTTACCAATAAATCAAACAGATATAACGAAATTAGAATATGACTACCATATTCCTACAATGTCTATTCCATCAGCTTTGAAATTAACAAAAGAAAATATTTCAGTTTGTGCTGGATATTTAAAAACAAACGAGGATTTAACAAAACAATATAAAGAAAAATATTTTGATAATGACAAACTTAAAATTGGTATAGCTTTTATGGGTAATGTAAAAGGTAAACAATTAAGAGATATACCTCTAAATGAGTTTTTACCTTTTGATAATCTTAAAAATGTTGAACTATATTCACTAACTATTGATAAAGATGAAAAAGAATACAAAATTTTTAAGAATAATAAAATTCACGTGTTTAATAATGTAATTAAAGACTTTTCAGATACTGCAAGTTTAGTAGAAAATTGCGACGTTGTGGTAACAAGCGATAATTGTATTTTAAACCTTGCTGGAGCTTTAGGTAAAAAAACAATAGGTTTATTCAACTGGAGTTATGAGCCAAGATGGTTTGATTTAGCAGGAGAAGATTGCGGTTGGTTTACTTCAGTAAAACCAATTGTAAATGAAGAATTGAACGACTGGAAATCATCTATAGAAAAAGCTATCAAAGAAGTTGAGATTCTCATTAAATAGCCTAAAACTCAACAATAACTTAAAAGGCAATTTTTGCTAAGAAAAAAACTTTATATAAATACAATTGGGAAAATCTATCTTTATTTTTGCACAGCTAAATTTTAGGTGTGCCATTTGTGTATTAAGAAATATTAAGAAAAACCGCTCAAAAAACGCAATTTTTTAATCAAAGTTAACTTTATATAAATGTAAGAGAGAAACGAAAGAGATAGAGAAAATGACAGAATTCGGTACTTTAATCGCACAAAACAGAGATAGTTTCGAATACTTGAATAAAAATGACAGAAGAATGAGATTTAACAACTCTCAAGATCCTATCTACTTTCTTTTCGATCACGTTGAAAATAAACCAGTTTCAGTTTTAGCAAAAGAATTTGTTGAAGATACAATTTATGATATTTGCAAATTCGTTTCAAAAGTTGTAGCTTAATCAACTTAAAGAAACAAAAAAGATTTTTTATCATCGGATAAAGGAATTGGGAAATAGGTAAAATTAAAAAACGAGGAAAACAAAATTTTAGGAACTCAAAATGAGTTCCTTTTTTTTTGCAAAAACTATATAAATTAAAAAAAATTACACAATTTTATTTGTTTTTGATAAGATAATTGTATTAAAGAAGAAGAAGGAAGATAAGATATGCAATTAAGAATGAAAACAAACAATTGTGGCGAACTTAACTTATCAAACATCGACCAAGAAGTTACACTTTCAGGTTGGGTTGATTGCGTTCGTGACTTAGGTGGTATGATTTTTATTGAATTAAGAGATAGAACAGGATTTTTCCAATTGGTTTCTGACCCTCAAAAAAATCCAGAAATCCATAAAGTTTTTGAAAAAATCAGAAGTGAATATGTAATCACTATTAAAGGTAAAGTAACAAGAAGACCAGAAGAAACTTACAATGATAAACTTCCAACTGGTCAAGTTGAAATTTATCCAGAATATGTAGAAATCTTATCTGAAGCAAAACCAATTCCATTTGTTTTAGATGATGATAGTGTTTCAGAAGACGTAAGATTAAAATATCGTTACTTAGATATTAGACGTCCTCAAATGTATAGCAAATTAAAATTAAGACACGATGTTGTACAAGCTGTAAGAAATTACTTAAACAATAGCGATTTCTTAGAAGTTGAAACACCAATTCTTATTAAAACAACACCAGAGGGTGCAAGAGATTACTTAGTACCATCACGTGTTCAACCAGGAAAATGGTATGCACTTCCTCAATCACCACAAATTTTCAAACAATTATTAATGGTTGGTGGTGTTGAAAGATATTATCAAATCGCAAAATGTTTCCGTGACGAAGACTTGCGTGCTGATAGACAACCTGAATTTACGCAAATCGATATTGAAATGTCATTTGTTGAACAAAAAAATATTATTGAACTTGTTGAAGGTTTAATTGTTGAAGGCTTTAAAGCTGCTGGTGTTGAAGTAAAACCTCCATTTATCCAAATGCCATGGCAAGAAGCTATGGACAGATTTGGTTCTGACAAACCTGATACAAGATTTGGCTTAGAATTATTTGATATTGGCGATATTATTTTACAATCAGAATTTGAAATCGTTAAGAAAACTCTTGAAGCAGGCGGTATCGTTCGTGGTATTAGAATTCCAGGCGGTGCTAAATATTCAAGAAAAGAAATTGATGATATTACAAAATTAGCAGTATCATTCGGTGCAAAAGCTTTAGCTAACATCATTTATAACGAAGACGGTACAGCAAAATCACCAGTATTGAAATTTGTTACAGAAGAACAAGCTCAACAAATCAAAGATAGAGCACAAGCTCAAGATGGCGATATTATCTTCTTCGTAGCAGATAAACCAAAATTAGTTTACGATATTATGGGTAGATTAAGATTACACTTTGGTAAAGCTTTGAACTTGATTGACGAATCAAAACACGCATTACTTTGGGTTGTAGACTTCCCAATGTTTGAATGGTCAGATGAAGAACAAAGATTTATGGCAATGCACCACCCATTCACATCACCTTGCATGGAAGACTTAGACAAACTTGATAGCGGTGACTTGGGTAACGTTAAATCAATCGCTTACGATATTGTTTATAACGGAACAGAATTAGGCGGTGGTTCAGTTAGAATCCACTCACCAGAAGTTCAAAAGAAAATCTTCAAAGCTTTAGGCTTGACTGAAGAAGAAGCTCAACAAAAATTCGGATTTATGGTTAATGCATTACAATACGGTACTCCACCACACGCTGGTTTAGCTATCGGCTTAGATAGAATGATTGCATTACTTGCAAGAACAGATTCTATCCGTGACGTAATTGCATTCCCTAAAAACTCAGCAGCAAAAGACTTGATGAGTGATGCTCCAGCAGAAGCTGATTACAAACAAGTAAGAGAATTGTACTTGAAGAGTACATATAATCCTGCTCAACATAAATAGCGTGAGTAAACAAATCAAAAAATATCTCTCGCCGAGATAACGCAATAAAAAGAAAGAGGCGAAGCCGTTGGCTTCGCCTCTTTCTTTTTTGTTTGGGTAGTTCCCAAAAACTTATTCTATAATGTTTCTTTTACGATTGAAATCATTTTAGCAATAGCTTCATCTGGAGTCATGTTTTCCATTTCGCCAGTTGCTCTTGTCTTAAATTCAACTTTACCCTCAGTAATTGTTTTACCAACTGTAATTCTATATGGGAAACCAATCAAGTCAGCATCTTTAAATTTAACCCCTGGACGTTCTGTTCTGTCATCGATAACTGCCTCAACACCAGCCTTAATTAATTCATCATAAATCTTTTGAGCTGTTGTCATTTGCAATTCATCATTAACTGCAACAGGGACGATTGTAACGTGATATGGTGCAATTTGAATTGGTAAGAACATACCATGTTCATCATGGTATCTTTCAACTGCTGCAGCAGCTGTTCTTGTAACACCAATACCGTAACAACCCATTACGTAAGGTTGAGCTTTACCATTTTTATCTAAGAACATTGCGTTCATTGGTTTTGAATATTTTGTACCAAGTTGGAAGATATTACCAACCTCAATACCTCTTGTAACTTTTAATGGTTGACCGCATTGTGGACAAATTTCGCCCTCTTGTGCAAGTCTAATATCGTCATATTTTTCGATATGAGGAATATCAACTTCTAAGTTTGCACCAATCAAGTGTTTATCTTCTTGGTTAATACCCACAACAAAGTTTTTCATATCTTTAACAGTTTCATCAGCAATGATAGTGATTCCGTCCATACCTTTAGGACCAATAAATCCTTTTGCAGCATTGAAACCTTTTTCAACCATCAATTCTTCAATTTCAGGAGCTGATGCAATTCTAATATCCATTCCGCCAACAGCATTCATCAATTTTGTTTCTTCAACCTCTTTGTCAGCTCTAATTAATGCTAAAACAGGTTTTTTATCGACAATATAAACCAAACATTTTAGAATAATTGATGCTGGGATATTTAAGAAGTTGCATAATTCTTCAATTGAATGAGTTTGAGGAGTATCAACAACTTTAGCCTCTGTATAACCATATTTGCTACCGTCAACTTCTGCTGGTGGAAGTTTTGATACTGCGTGATTTGAATTTGCAGAATAATCACATCCGTCGCAATAGAATACATCGTTTTCACCAGCGTCAGTTGTTGTGATTACCATAAATTCGTGGCTTACGCTACCGCCGATAGCACCTGAATCTGATTGAACCATTTTTGTTTCAAGTCCACATCTTTTGAAGATTCTTGTATATGCTTCTGCCATGTTTTTATATTCTTTATCCAAACCATCTTGGTCAATGTCAAAACTGTATCCGTCTTTCATGATGAATTCACGACCTCTTAAAAGACCGTATCTTGGACGAACTTCATCACGGAATTTTTCTTGGAATTGGTACAAATTAACAGGCATTTGCTTGTATGATTTCAAACCGTCACGAGCAACTGCAGTAATAACTTCTTCAGCTGTTGGTGATAAACACATTTCTCTATCATGTCTATCTCTAAAACGTGCTAATTCTTTACCATAAGCTTCCCATCTACCAGATTCATCCCAAAGTTCACGAGGTTGAACAACAGGAAGTAAAAGTTCTTGAGCACCTGATGCATCAAGTTCTTCTCTGATGATGTTTTCGATTTTGTGAATAACTCTCCACATCAACGGTAAATAGCTATAAACACCACTTGTTAATTTTCTTATGTATCCTGCTCTTGCTAAAAATTTATGAGAAACAACTTCAGCATCTGCTGGAAATTCTCTTAAAGTTTGCACGAATAATTTTGACATTTTCATAATTAAATTCCTCACTATCTTGAGAAAATAATACCAAAAACGCATGCCAGTTGCAAATTATAAGAGTATTTTTTATTGTTCAAAAGCTGAAAGTTCTTGTTTTACAACTTCAGGAGTAACCGTAGTAAGCGTATCTTCATTTTCAAGTGCCATTTCAAGCATATATTTATAATCGCTTGTTATGTTGTCAATTTTGTAATTTTGAGCAAGCATATAATAGATATCACCATTATCAGGAACTTCTTCTAATGCTCTTTTTAACAAGTTTATAGACTGATTTACGTGACCTATTTTTATGAGAATTTGTGAAAATATTTTGTAAGCCTCAACATCACGTGGGTTAAGCTCTAGACATTTTTGAAGATTTTCGATTGCTTGTTGAATATCGCCTTGCTCAAAATAAATTGCACCCATGTTGAAATATGACCAACTCCAGTTTGGGTTTTCTTCCAAAACCTTTTGATATTCTGCGATAGCTTCTTTAATTTTACCTTCCATTTTGTAAATGTAGCCAAGATGAAAATGTGCAAAAATATCGTGAGAATTACAGTTTACAGCTTTTAGAAAACAAATTTTTGCAATATCAAATTGAGGTGGTTTCTTTTTGATGTAACATAAACCTAAGTTAAAGAAACTGTTTCCGTCGTCAGAGTCTGTTTCTAGAACAATTTTGAACTGCTCAATTGCCTTGTCAAATTCATACATATCAATATATACAAGACCTAGATTGTAATAAAAATCTGTATCATCAGGAGCAATTTCTATACCTTTTAAGTAAGTTTGTTCTGCTAAATCAAGCTTTCGCATTTTCTCGTAAACAATACCCATGTTGTAGTAAAGACTGGCATCATTTGGGAAAATTGTTATTAAAAATTGAAATTGTTTAAGAGATTCTTCGTTAAAACCTTTGTCCAATAAAGCCATTGCAAGTCTACGTCTAACCTGAAAGTTAGAAGAATCTTCTCTTAGGATTTGTTGTAGTTCTTCAATTTCTTGATTATCGTTATCCATAAATTAATAATATCATATTTTTTAAAACTTATACAAGTATCAAGGTTTGTTAAGTATTTGTCTTTTTTTGCAGAATAAAATAAAATAGTTAGTGTAGAGGTTTTAAAATTAGAAATCTAGTCACAAATGGGGTAAAAATGGTAAAAGAAACAACGCTTTCACCACATGAAGTAAGAGAAATCCTTAACTCTGATAACAAGGAAATTATCAGACTTTGTAAGCTTGCGGCAATTACTCCAAGACAAAATTCTAAAGGTTATACATTCTTTTCGTATGATGAAGTTAGAAGATTAAAAGAATTAAGAGAAAAATACAAACAATCAATTCTTAATTCTAAGCAATTCAAAACTCTTGAAACTATCAAAAATGCTTTTTATCAAATGGAAGATGTTCTTCCTGATGGTGCAACAGAGTACTTAAATCAAAAATTTAGAAAATTAGAAGAATTTTTTGAAGAATATGAAAAAATAAAAAGTGAAAATGAAACTCTAAAACTAAAACTAGCAAAAACTAGCAAAGAAAATTGCTATCTAAAAGATAGAATTAATGAATATAAACCACTTGGCATGGGAGTTTATATCAAAGCTAAAAAACGAGATTATTCAATATAAAGAGGTAGATATGGCAGTAAAAGAAAAAGAAGAAACTAATGTAAGTGCTGAAAGAGAAAAAGCCTTAAAATTAGCAATCGAAAAGATAGAAAAAGATTTTGGTAAAGGTTCAATCATGAAACTTGGCGACAAAACAGCCGTTAATGTTGAAGCTATTCCTACAGGTTCTTTAGACTTAGACATCGCACTAGGTATAGGAGGTATTCCAAGAGGAAGAATCATTGAAATTTATGGTCCAGAAAGTTCTGGTAAAACAACTCTGGCTCAACACATCGTTGCAGAATGTCAAAAAAAAGGTGGCATAGCAGCATTCGTTGATGCAGAACACGCTCTTGATCCTGAATATGCTAGAAACTTAGGTGTTCAAGTTGATGATTTATTAATCTCTCAACCTGATACAGGTGAACAAGCACTTGATATTACAGAAGAACTTGTTCGTTCAGGTGCAGTTGATATTATCGTTGTCGATTCAGTTGCAGCACTTGTTCCAAAAGCTGAAATTGAGGGTTCTATGGAAGACCAACAAATGGGTTTACAAGCTCGTTTGATGAGTAAAGCTCTTAGAAAACTAACAGGTGTAATCGGTAAAACTAACACAACTGTTATTTTCATCAACCAATTAAGAAACAAAATCGGTGTTATGTATGGTAATCCTGAAACAACAACAGGTGGTAATGCTCTTAAATATTACGCATCAGTAAGAATGGAAATCAAACGTGTTGAAAGCTTAAAAGGTGAAGACGGTGATGTTGGTAACCACGTTAGAGTAAGAGTTTTGAAAAACAAAGTTGCTCCACCATTCAGAACAGCTGAGTTTGATATTATCTTTGGTAAAGGTATTTGCAAAATCGGTAACATCCTTGACGTTGCCGTAAAACTTGACATAGTTAAAAAAGCAGGTGCATGGTTTAGCTTTAATGATGAAAAATTAGGTCAAGGTAGAGAAAAAGCAAAAGAATTTTTAGCAGAACATCCTGACGTTTTAGAAACAGTTGAAAAACTTGTTAGAGAAAAACTTGCAGAGGGCTAATCAAACTATCAAGTTCTAAACACAAAATAAATTAAGACAACAAAAAAGGAGTTGAATTTCTTCAACTCCTTTTTTAAATCTCTGATAATTACTTTTGTAATTATAAAGCAGCTTTAGCAGTTTCTACAACTACTGTGAAAGCTTCTGGATCATTAACAGCTAAGTCAGCTAACATTTTTCTGTTAACTAAGATGTCAGCTTTTTTGCAAGCATTAACAAATCTAGAGTAGCTCATGCCTTGTTCTCTAACAGCTGCATTGATTCTAACAATCCATAATCTTCTCATATTACGTTTTGTCATACGTCTATCTCTGTAAGCATATTTTAATGCTTTCATTACAGCGATATTTGCAACTTTAAAGATTCTGCTTCTAGCACCGATAAAGCCTTTTGCTAATTTTAAGATTTTTTTATGTCTTTTACGACTAACGTTTCCTCTAACAATTCTCATTTTCTAACTCTCCTATCTTGAATATTTCTTGTATGGTAACTCTTTTGATACTAATTTCACTTGTGATTCTGAAATTTCTACCATTTTAGAGAGTCTTCTTTTACGGCTTACGTCTTTGTTTGCAAGTAAGTGACCTTTACCAGCTTGTCTTCTTACGATTTTACCAGATGCAGTAATTTTGTATCTTTTAGCACCTGATCTGTGTGTTTTCATTTTTGGCATTTTCATTTTCCTTTCTTTATTTAAGGTTGTATGTATCTAGGAAGATTATGGCAGCCATAGCCATAAAACTTCTGCATGATTAAGTTTATATTAAACAAAATTTTTTTACAACAAAATATTAAAATAAATAAAACCTAAAATTTCGCATAAAAAAACAGAGAGCTTTCAGCTCTCTGCTTTTGTTAATCTTATTGAGATTAATTATTAGTCATCAGCATGACCTGCTGTACCTAATACATCTCTCATTTTGTGCATTACCATTTCTTTAACAGCTGTTCTACCAGGTCCCATGTATTCACGTGGGTCAAATTTTTCAGGATGTTCAATGAAGAATTCTCTGATAGTAGATGTCATTGCTAATCTCAAGTCTGTATCGATATTGATTTTAGCAACACCGTGTTTAGAAGCATAATTTAACATATCTTCTGGAACACCTTGTGCATCTGGTAAGTTACCGCCGAATTTATTACATTTTTCTACGAATTCTTTTGGAACTGAAGAAGAACCGTGAAGAACGATTGGGTAATCACCGAAACCAGCTTCTTTTAATGCGTCTTTAATTTCTTTTAATCTGTCGAAGTCTAATTTAGCTTCACCTTTGAATTTGTAAGCACCGTGTGAAGTACCAATAGCGATAGCTAATGAATCACAACCTGTTTGTTTAACAAATTCTACAGCTTCATGAACGTTTGTATATTTAGCATCTTTAGCATCAACGTTAACATCGTCTTCAACACCAGCCAATTTACCAAGTTCAGCTTCTACTGAAACTCCTCTTTCGTGAGCGTATTCAACAACTTTTTTAGTTACTGCAACATTTTCTTCGAATGGGAATCTTGAACCATCAATCATAACTGATGAGAAACCACCGTCGATACATGCTTTACAAATTTCGAAATCAGCACCGTGATCTAAGTGTAAAGCGATAGGTACTGTAGTTGTAGCTAATGCTGCTTCTACTAATTTGATTAAATATGTTTGGTTAGCATATTTTCTTGCACCTGCTGAAACTTGTAAGATGATTGGTGAACGAGTTTCTTCAGCTGCTTCTGCAATACCTTGTAAAATTTCCATATTGTTAACATTGTAAGCACCGATAGCATATCCGCCAGCTAATGCTTTTTTGAACATTTCGTTTGTTCCTACTAATTTTCTTTCACTCATTTGAAAATCTCCTTGTTGTATTTATAAGTACAACCTAAATTTACAACAAAGAAAAAAGTTTTACAAGTCATTCAATAAGGTGAAAAAGATAATATTTTTTCATAAAAAAAGAGGGTCAAACAAATGTTCAACCCTCTTTTTTTAACTATTTAACTTTTTATTAAGCCATCATGTCAAGAACTTCTTTTTTAGCTTGTTCTTTTCCATTAGCTTGAACTGTTGCATTGTTTTCTGGTAAAACAGTTTTGCTTATTTTTGTTTTTGGATTTGCAAGTTTTTTAACTACGTTAATCAAATCTTCTGGTTCAAGATTTCCTACTGTAGATTTGAATTTAGTTTCAGATTTACTATCTTTTGTATTTTTTACGTAATAATCATTAACTTCGTATGGTCCAAATCCTCTTGAAGAACCTTGTGTTTTCTTAGAAATTTCTACAACATCATTTGGAGCAACCTTTGAAAGATTAGTCAAAGCTTGTTTAAAAACCGTTAATTGATCTTCATTCATTTTATTAACAACTTTTTCAGTTACTTTATTATTTTTTAATCTTGCTTGAAAACTTGGTGTTGCTACACCTGCATTTGCATTAACGTTCATTTTCCTACCTCTATTTAATTAATTCACTTATATCTATTATACAGGTATAATGAACCTAAAAATAAAACTTGCTACCTAAAATAAAATAAATTTTTTACAAACATAGAAAATTTACAGCTATAATTGAATTTTAACCGTCTTAAAATCAACTTTACATTCGTTACAATTTAAATTTTTACTTGTTTGCGTAACTTAAATATTCAACAATAAATGAATCAATGATTTCTTTTAGTTCTGCCTCATTAATTTCATTAAATTCCATATTTGATTTTTTATTTTCAGGACTATCTAAACCTTCATGAATAAAGTAAACTGTAACGTACGAAGTCCCTGTATGTTCCAATTTTAGTATTGAAACTTTGTCATCTTTTGTAAGCTTTAATTCAATACTAGATTCCGTTTCTTTAATATCAAAAGCAATTTTTTGTAATTTTCTTTTAGCTGATTTTTTAGCAAATTCGAAAAGTGGTCTAATAGTAGATGCCATTTTCTTCTTGAAAATTTGTTGGAATAATTTAAGGTTATGAGAATTCTTCTCACTTTTTGTTTCAAACCAAATATCATCATCTTCTTTATCATTATTGATTGCAATAAAGTTATTTGGAGCAGTCAGAGCAACTGTCAAAGCATCTATCATTAATTTTGGAAGATCATCTGCTGGATTTGTTGCAATATCTGTAATACAACCACAGATTGTTCCCTCTGCACCAATTGTTTTAATAATTCTTGACCATACAATCATCGCACCAGATAAGTTTGTGTTTGTAAGAATTAAAAAATAAGTATTTTCGTCATGCATGATTACAATATCTGAACCACGGACGTTACTCTTAACAACTTCATCTAATTTTTCTTTTGTAATTTTTATACCAGCATTTTCATTTGGACAAATTGCCATTAAAACTGCATCTAATTTATTTTCTTGCAAATAATTAATTTCGTTTGCAAAAACTCTTTTTGCTTGTTTTGTTGTATAAAAGCCAGTATTTTCATCTAAAATTTTTAATTGTTCAAGAAGACGTCTTGTTTTCTTATGAGTTTCTCTCATTTCATTTTTTTGCAAACTCCAAATTGTTCTCATAAGAATTTCGCTATGACCGTATTCTACAGTCACACAATCACTTATACCAGCTTTGTTTGCAAGTTTAATAAAATCTTCGTTATATTCCCTTAAAACAAGAATAATAGGAACAATTGTATGATTTTTCATCAATTTAATTGTTTCTAAACAACTAGCCTCTTCTTCTCTGTTTGAACAAGTAATAATAATAGATTGAGGTCTATCCTTGTCAATTGTTTCACACGCATCAGTATACAATCTAATTAAGATACAGTCGATGTTTCTTAAAAGTATCAACTGGTCTGATAACTGATTTACTATATCATCTTCGTTTGTAACGAATAAGACGTTATTTCCTGATTCTTGCATTTATGCCTCTATCTATTTTTACTATGATGAAAGTTTATTAAATAATGCGTCTGCTTGTTCAAGAATATCATCTCTGAACATTTCTGCTCTACCAATTGATAATTCCAAACCAAGAACTTTTGTAATTTCAGTATCAATATCCTCGTATTTGTAATTGTCTTGAACAAGAGTATCTACAAAGTTTACTAAAGAACAAGCAACTGGAATTGATGAATCCTGAGGAGAATGGTGATATTTCATTACGTTTGAAATAATTACTGGTAGTTGCCATCTTTTTGCCAAGATAATACCAACTTGAGTATGGTTACAACCAAATTTTTCAGACTCAATATCAATAGCTTTTTCGCCAGCAGCTATTCTATCTTTAACTTCTTCGTAGAATTTTGGATCTTTCATGTTGAAAATCATTTTTCCAACATCATGCATGAACCCTAGTACAAAAGCTTCGTCTGGGTTTAAAAGATTTTTATGTTTTGCCAAATATTCACAACCTACGGCAACACGAATTGAGTGTTTCCAAAGTTCTTTATCACTTTGTCTTGTAAACATTGGACGCATCGCAATTGTAATAATTAAGTTTTTAGCTTTTACCATACCAATAAGAGCTAAAGCTCTGTTGATTGAAGTAATTTGTTGCGAAAATCCATAATAAGCTGAATTTACAAGTGTCAAAACTTTTGCACTTAAAGATTGGTCATAGCAAATAATATTTGCTAAGTCTTTAATACTAGCATTTGGATTTTTAACAAGGTTAATAGCCTGCATTACAACATTCGGCATAGCAGGAATTTCTCTTAAATCATTAATTAATTTTTGAATATCTTGTATATCGCTCATGTTTCGCACCTATATTTATACTTGCAAGTGTTTTTTAATTGATAAGAAACTTCCGCCTGCCCCAAACAAAGTGCCAACAAGAATTGTAGTAACAATTACAGCATGTTCGGCAAAAATAGGAGCTGGAATTAGGAAAAATTGATGTACATTATCCAACATTTGTTGAACAACGTTAATAGGAATTAAAGCAATTAATGCACCAAATAAACCATATAATGCACCTTGCATAATCAATGGAATTTTGATGTACCAATTGTTTACACCCATCAATCTCATAATTTCTATTTCTTCTTTTCTCGACTGAATTACGAGTTGAATAGTATTGTTAATGATAGTGATTGTCAAAATCGCAACAATAATGATTACAAACACAGTAGTAGTGTTTACAGCGTTGTTCAAAACTTGAATTTTCTTTGCCAAATCCTGAGCATAATTCATGTTTTCAACAACAGTAAGAGTTTTAATTTTATTAAATACTTCGTTAATATTGTCTGGCTTATCAACCTTTACATGAAGAGTATCAGGTAAAGGATTATCTATATCACCAATTTTAATTTCACGTTTAAAATCAGCCCAACTTTTTTCTTTAGGGATAATTGTAACACCTTTTACGTGGTCAATCTCCTTAATTCTTTGACTAGTAACATTGGCATCAGCATTAGATTTTAAGTAAACAGAAATCTCTAAAACATTACCAAGTTCTTTTGCAAAAGTTGAAACTGATAAAGTTGTTCTAAACAAAGAACCGAATAAAGTCAAAATTGCAGCCATTGTAGTAATGATTACGATATTGATAAGACCAGTTCTTCTAAAGTCATTTAGAATTTCGCACGTCAAACGATAGACTATTCTTATCTCAGTAAGCCAGTCTTTTGGAATATGCTTTTTAACTTGTTTTTTAATTGCTTGTTTTCTATTACGCATAAGTTCCTGCTTGAACGTCCTTTATAACTTCGCCATTATCAAGAGTGATAACTCTTTTTCTAAAATAATCTACCATTGATTTATCATGAGTAGAAATAATTACAGTAATACCTTTTTGGTTAATTTGATCCAAAATTTGCATAATTTCTAATGAATTTTTAGGGTCTAAATTACCAGTAGGTTCGTCTGCAATCAATAATGGTGGACCATTAACGATAGCTCTTGCGATACTAACACGTTGTTGTTCACCACCTGAAAGTTCTGATGGTTTTGCTTTCATTTTGTCAAGCAAACCTACAACCTTCAACGCACCTGTAACACGAGCATTAATTTCTTTTGAACTAATACCCATTGTTCTAATTACATAGGCAATGTTATCATAAACTGATTGGTTTTGAAGAAGTTTATAATCTTGGAACACAATCCCCATGCAACGACGTAAACTTGGAACTTTGTCATTTGGTAAATTTGCGATGTTAATACCACCAATGATAACAGTACCAGAAGATGGCATTTCTTCTCTGTAAAGAAGTTTCATTAATGTAGATTTACCTGCACCAGATTTACCTACAAGAAATACAAATTCACCTGAATCAATGTCTAAATTTACGTTCTTTAGAGCGTATTTATTATTCTTGTATTTTTTTGTTACTGAACGTAACTGTATCATTATTTTTCTTCCATTAATTTTTTAATATCTTCAGCAAGTTCAACAGAATTTAATCTGTAGTGTTTCATTAAGTTATCAAAATCACCTGATTGACCAAATGTATCTTGAACGCCTAATCTATGAACTTTTACAGGGTATTCTTCTGCTAAAACTTCGCATACTGCTGAACCAACACCACCGATTACTGAATGGTTTTCAACAGTTACAACATAATTTGTTTTCTTAGCTGATTTAACAATTGCTTCTTTATCAATTGGTTTAACCATTGGTAAGTGAACAATTTCAACATCAATACCTTGTTCTGCCAAAATGCCAGCTGCTTCAATAACTTCAGCAGTTGTTTCACCGTTAGTAACAACAGTTACATCTTTACCTTCTTTAAGAACTGATGCATGAGTTAAATCAAATTCGTGACCTTCTTCGAATACATCAGGAACGTTTGTTCTAGGAACTCTGATGTAAACAGGACCAACATGTTTTGCTGCATATTTAACAGCTGCATTCATTTCAGCACAATCTGCTGGAACTAAAACTTGCATATTTGGTAAACCTCTCATTAGAGAAACATCTTCTAATGATTGGTGAGTTGCACCGTCTTCGCAAACTGTAATACCACCGTGAGTACCAACAACTTTTAAGTTGAAGTTTGCATAGCAAGCACCATTTCTAACTTGGTCATAGTTTCTACCAGTTGCAAATACTGCGAAACTTGCAATAAAAGGAATTTTACCTGTTGTAGAAAGACCGATAGCTGTTGTTGTCATATCAGCTTCTGCAATACCACAATCAAACCATCTATCTGGAAATTCTGTTGCAAAAACTTTTGTTTGAGTTGACCCAGCTAAGTCTGAATCTAAAACTACTACGTTTGGATTTTCTCTTCCAACTTCTGCTAATGCTTTACCGAATGCAGAACGGATTGATTTTCTTTCTTTTTTATTTACTGTAATCATATATTTAACCCCTTCTATTATATATGGCAAAATTATAACATAAATATAATTATCAAAAAAATCAACGTTACATTTCCTTAACAAAAGCATGAAAAACAGGCAATTTCATGGCTTTAAGGTACTTTATATAGGAGTAGGTAGTTTAGTAAATAGGGTTTACTGTATGGTTAACAATATTGGTAGTAATATTAATAATTTTTTCAAACCACAAAATAAAGCAAACAAATTAAAAGGCGAAACAGAATTAAGCGTATTTTATATGAACGATGTTCACGGTGACATCAACCGTGCAGCAAAAATGAAAACTGCAAAAGATTGTTTTGAAAAACAAAATAAAGCTGGTGCAAATTTAACTCTTGCAGCTGGCGACTTGTTATATGGTAAAGACCCAAAAAGAATTAATGTAATTACAAGATTTTTGAATGCTATGAAAATTGATGCTACAGCATTAGGCAACCACGAATTCCATTCAGGTTCTGAAAAATTGGCTGAAAATCTTAAAAATATAGATACACTTGCAGTTTGTGCAAACCTTGACATTCCTGAAGGCAACAAACTTAGAGATAGAATGGCTGACAAAAAATTAGCCAAATCTGCCGTATTTATGAGAGGTGGTCACAAATTTGGTATTATCGGTGCAGCTCCATTTGACACAGATATTACGACAAAAGAAAAACAAGATGGTACTGGTATCAAACAAATGAACGTTGACCAAACTATCAAAGCCATCAACGAAGAAGCTAAAAAATTAGAAAAACAAGGTATCAATAAAATTATCCTTTGTACTCACACAGGTTATGGCGAACATGCTGACCTAAAAATTGCTAGAGAAACTGAAGGCGTTGATATTATTATCGGCGGTCACTCTCATACAGTTATTGATGGTGCAAACAAAGAAGACAAAGGTGGCGACCACAAATTAAACGTTGTGAAATCAAAAAGAGGTGAACCTGTTGTAATCACTCAAGCTGGCAAATTAAACAAATATGCTGGTTTCTTAAATGTTGTATTTGACAAAAACGGTGTTATCAAAGAAGATTCAATTGTTAACAAATTAGCAAATACAGATAACTTTAAACCTAACAAAGGTGTTTCAAATATGATTGCAAGCATCTTAGGTGAAAACAAAATTTTATCAACTCCAAAACATTCATATATGCCTATCAATGAATTCCAAGATAGATATTTGGAAAACCCAGTTGCAAACGTTGTTTCTGATGCGATTTTAACTGGTGCAAGAAAAGTTGATAAAAATGTATTAGCAGAAGTTCACCCAACAAACAATATTAAAAGAGGTGTAGAAGGTCCTATTTCAAAATATGATGTGAAATATGATATGCTTCCATATAACCAAGAATACGTTATTGTTGATATTACAGAAGAAGATTTTGTAAAAACATTAGAAGCAACTTCTGGTAAATTATTCCAAAACTTTGATCCAGAACTTTTAAGATGTTCAGGTATGAAATACACAATTGATGAAAATGCTGACAAAGGTATCAATGGTCACATTAAATCATTAGAATTTGTTGATGACAAAAATAATGTTATTAAATCAGTTGATGTTAAAAATCCATCAAAAACAAACAAATTAAAAATCGTTATGGATACTTTCTTATTTGGCGAAAAAGATACAAAAGACATTTTAGCACCTTACAAAGCAACTGCTAAAAGTGTTGGTACAGAACAAGATATGTTCATGAATTACTTAGAAGAAAACAAAGATGTTGATTTCGACCAAAAACCTGAAAAAAGAATTCAAATCAATTACCAAAACTTAGATAAATATTGTTACCAATATCCAATGGAAGACAAAATTGCAGCTTTAGGTTTAAACAAATAATTAATTGTAAAATTAATAACTAAAACCTTTACAAAATAGCAATTTAATGACTTTTCATGACTTTATTAATATGTAGGTAGTAGTGTAAACAAGGTCGTTTTATGCTTAACAATATTGGAAATAGTTTTAAGCCACAAAACACATCCAATGCATCCTTGAGTGTTTTTTACAACAACGATATGCATGGTGATTTAAAACGTCTTGGAAAACTAAAAACTGCAAAAGATTGTTTTGAAAAGCAAAATGTTACTGTTCCAAAGCTTACTCTTTCAGGTGGCGATATGTTTTTAGGTACAGACAAGAAAAGAAATTCTTTTCTTGTAGATTTTATGAACAAATTCAAACTTGATGCTACTGCATTAGGAAACCATGAGTTTTCATCAAAATCAAAGGGTTTAGCAGAAAATCTTGAAAAAGCTGAATTCAAAGCAGTTTGTGCAAATATTGAAGTTGATGAAAAAAATGACCTAGCCAAAAGACTAAAAGATAAAAAACTTGTTAAGTCAGCAACCTTTATGAAAGGTGGACATAAGTTTGGTATTATAGGTGCTGCACCAATAGATTCGTACATAGGTAAAAACGAAGCTGGAGAAAATCCAACAAAAGTTATGGATATTGATAAAACAATTGAAGCCATAAATAAAGAAGCAAAAGAGCTTGAAGCTCAAGGCGTAAATAAAATTATCCTATGTTCTCATGTTGGATATGGCGACGATAAAGATTTAAAAATTGCTAGAGAAACTGAGGGTGTCGATATTATCATCGGTGGTCACACTCATACAGAAATCGACGGAGTTAATACCCAAGATAATGGTGGAAATGAAAAATTAAATCTTGTAATGTCAAAAAGAAACGAGCCTGTTTTAATCACTCAAGCTGGAGGTTTAAATAAATACGCTGGTTATTTAAACGTTGAATTTGATGATAAAGGGGTATTAAAACAAGATAAAATCATAAACAAGTTAGTAAATTTAGACCCATTTGAAGAGTCTAAATCTATTGAAAGTCTAATGGAAAAATACTTAGGTAAAAATGAAACTTTAGTAACAGTAAAAACACCTTATAACCCTAAAAACCCAACAGAAGAAAGATTACTGGAAAACCCTATCCATAATCATTATGGTAAAGCTATGCTTGAAAAATACAAAGATGATGGTGCTAAAGTTGCAGTATTTGGTGCACCAACCCTAAGAGGTGGAGCTAACGACAAAATTACAACTTATGATATAAAATATGCAATGCTACCTTTTAATTCTGAAGTTGGTGTTGTAGATATGACAGAAAAAGAACTTGTAAAAGTTCTAAATGCAAATTGGGAGAAATACACTCCACATAAAGTTATTCCTGACTTATGCAGAGCTTCAGGAATGTCATTTAGTGCATCTTCTCAACCAAAACTAAATGCAGATGGTGAAAAAATTTACGTTAATGATATAAAATTGGACGACAACACAACAATTGACACCTTGAACCCATCTGACAAAAAAATTAAAGTTGCTATTGATAAATATACATTAATGACTAAATTACCTGAAAAACTTGAAGAATTTAAAGCAACTTCTCACGAACAAGATATTTTTATTGACTACTTAAAAAATCAAAAAGAAATTTCTCTTGAAAAAGAAAATAAATTCATTTATAAAGGTTAATTTTCTTTTTGTAAAATTTTGTAACAGTTCTAAAACATGCTGAAATTAAGTGTTTGAGAAATACTTTATATACATGTGAAAGATTAGAGAGTGTATTTTTATGACGCAAGATTTTGGAACATTTATTAGAGCAAATAAAGATGACCTTTATTATTTGAATATGAAGGACTATAGAATGCGTTTTAACAATTCGCAAGACCCTATATACTTCTTATTTGACCATGTTGAAAATCGACCTATGGGACAAATTGCAAAAGAATTTGTTCAGGATACATTCTACGAAATTTCTAAGTTTGTATCAAAGGCTATTCGGTAGTTTACAACTAAAAAGGAATATATTTAGCAAAACAAAAAAGACTTCTGTTTTTCAGAAGTCTTTTTTATTATTATTTGTTGGGCAAGTATGTCCAACCTACAAGTAGAAGACTTGTAATGTCTTTGCGAGGAGTAAAACGACGAAGCAATCTCGTTAAATTATGAATTTGGTTTGGATTGCTTCGCTATCGCTCGCAATAACATATTTACTAAGTGCGTTTTGTATTCATTGTGCTCCTGTGGGTTTCGGACTTCGTCCTGCAATCCTACGTCGCTATCGTAGTGTTGCTCTGCTTGTCTTTGCCTACGCAAAGCCAACTCCAGCAACACCGGCTCACGCATTCAAAAAAAAAGTTTGCCGATTGCGACAAACATTAAATAAACACGAGGATATTAAGAG
>ERZ808275.75-NODE-75-length-64314-cov-5.055370_pt1 | contig 64314 bp, 102 predicted proteins | sample MGYA00520894_ERZ808275 | MGnify/ENA primary metagenome ERZ808275 (study PRJEB31516, sample SAMN03275598) | gut metagenome | biome: mammalia-associated habitat; material: feces | host: Papio cynocephalus | place: Kenya | collected 2012-08-03 ... | reverse complement strand
AGTATAGATGTACAGTTGTACAGATGTCTATATGTATATTATAAAGCAATATATAGTTATATATAATACATACATAAGCAACCACCACGACTACAAAGAGCACCACACATAAAACAATAATAACAAATAAATAATTAAAAATAATATAACACACCAAGCACAGCCAACGCGCCAACAGAGAGAAGAGCCGGGCCGAAGGACAAGAGAGAGTATCACCAAAGCGCGCATGTTCACGATTTCGCGAGCATTTGCGAGGGTTCGCGAGTTTTCTAGGCCTTGCCATCCGCAAGGCCTCAGGGGTCTAACTCTAGTCATTTGTGTAATAATGACCAGAGATAGCGCCCCGCCCCCACTTACAAAACCGCGCGGGGGCTTGATTTTTCAAGGTTTTCCGGTGGCAGTCCCATTCTCTCACTCATTCACTTCCTCCCTCCAACCATCCCACCTTTCCATCCCCTCCCCCTACTTAAAAATCGAATTTAAGATTTCAAAAGGTTCTCCGGGCGAAGTTGCTATTTATAGGTCAAATCCCCCTATTCAATTATAATCTGGTTGAAATGCAGATAATCATCCGCTCTGTTTTTGCGTTATTCGTGCCTGACGCGCTCTCTGGCGCATTTTGCACGTCTCGGCGGTGTAGTTTCATTTCTGAATATTAAAATCGATTTTAAGGCCGTTCTCGTGCGTTTTAAGGCATATGGTTTCCAAGCAACTCTTAGCCTACTCTCAGCTAATAACCGGGTCACGCTCAACATAGCTTCGTCTGCCAGTCAAGTAAGGTTGAGGTGGCGACCGGCTTGGAGCATAAAAAAGAGGCCACCTCCGTAGAGATGACCTCTTGATCTTTTATTCGGTATAATCTAATTCACCGGCCAACACATCGGGAACAATGGCTGTGACAATTCTCCTCCCGCATCTTGGACAACGGAACGGATCAAATTTCCACAAGCGTACCATGCCCTCCGATTCCTTCTTACACGACAACGATGCGAGTGTGAACCCGCAGTGTTCGCATACCGGCTTGAACTTCATGGTCGTTATATCTGGCTCTTCGCCGAGGAAGGTTCCTTCAAGCAAATCCGTCGAGTGGTCAACCTCCGTAAACCGCACCAGTTCGGCCATTGCGTCGTAGGCTTCCTGAGGAGTATCAAAGAGCATACCTCCCATCACCTCGTTTGCACCATCCGTGCATAAGAGGCACTCGCCCCAGCCGTCGTGATGGATACCGTAGCTCAAGCCGCTCCACGGGTCTGATTCGTATGCACAGCCGAGCTCACCATGATAGTTTCCCTCGTCATCATGCACGCCGATGTGCAGCTTCTCCTTGCCGCAGAGCGGACACCTATACATCTTCGGCGTCCCGTTGAGAGCGCACACGATGCCGTAACAGTATACCTCGCCCTCCTCCATGATTTTGAACTCTGCGTGCGGTAGCTCAGTCTCGTATGCCCATGAGCAGTCTCTTCCTTCGGGGCACCACACTGCTTTGATGGGCAGGGAACGTCCTTCTCCACGCTTGAGCACACCGCCCTCGAAACAGTCGCACTCTCCGTCTATTGCGCCCCTCAACTCTGCGAGGTCGTCGGATGCGCCGAACACGACGAGGAAATCCAGATTTTCTGCGAGGATTGCTTCATCTTCCGTTATCTCATTACCATACTGCCGCCCATCAAGTTTCGCGGCAAATTCTTCAACTGTCATTTCTTGTCCACCTCGTCTATAAAGGTCGCCGCCTCATCTGCGACGTGCAGGAAGAACGCCAGCGGATTGCGTCGGAAAGTATCTCCCGCTGCTCTGGCTTCACCCTCCTGCCATGAACTCATGTGATAGCGGATTGCGGTCGCTTCGTCTACTGACAGAGACATGAACCGCTGGAGAATGAAAACGCTCTTTTCCCCGTGGCCGTAGATGAGCTTCTCGTCGATCTCATAGGCCTGTACTGTCTCCCAAATGAAATCTCCACCCGCGTCATGCTTCACCTGCCAGCGCTCCGCCGCGGCTACTTTTTCTGGATCGTATGTTTTCTGATTCCGGTAGCCAGGCTTGTACATATTGGCTTTGCAAAGGTCGTGGAAAAGCGCGACTATTGCAATGCTTTCGTGCGGGCAGTTCTTCATGCTGCCATATTCGTCGGTAAGAAGCTTGCGCAGCCTCTCGTACACGTTCAAGCTGTGCTGGCACAGCCCGCCTGGTTCCGCGAGGTGATGACGGGCGCTCGCCGGAGCTTCATAAAAATCTGACTCACGGTCAAGCCACGCCAGTAGCTTATTCAGATTTTTGCAGGAGATATTTTCTGTGGCTATGCGGATAAACTCTTTCTTGTTTTTCTCAATGTCGATCATGTTGCTTCGTTCCTCCTTTGACGCAGTTGCCGGTTCCACATAGATAGCGTTCCTACCGGGCGTTATCCCAATTTCTCGCAATTCCTTGGCTGACAATGTGTGAGTGGATGTGAACACGATAGTCCCTGTTGTCCGGTTCGGGCAAGCGACACATTCGCATACATGTTGACCGCTCGATTCATTTACTCTGAACGGGCAATTGCTGGCATAGCAATCCATTACTCGATCTCCTCCAACCAAAATTGGCTGCAACATTTGTCGCAGGGACGTGAACAGTCGAGTTTCAAATTCCTGTCAACGCTTTTAGGGCAAACGCTCAAGGCGCCTGAGCAATATCGCTCTGCGTCAAGCCACTGTTTCAAAAATTCGCTCTGTCGGGTCTTGACAGGGTTCTGTTTAGACCATCGTTCAACGATTCCAACCATTTCCTCAGGACGATTATAGAGAAGTTGTATACACGATGTGCCAACGCTGAGGCTCTCTCCGAGGGGACAATAACGACATGTCGTTCTAAATGCTTTGCACATGCGATTTCTCTCTTTTGCAAATTCAACTGCGTCCATTATTTACCCTCCATTTCCCGCCGCAGCGCTGCACCTATCCTTACCTGCTCCTCCAACGTCGGAGCGTGTTCGCACACGAAACTACCGCTGAGAGAACAACTCCAACACATAATTCCTCCTGTAAGCGCCCAGCACCGATTACTCAACGCGCGGCAATCCTCCTTGAGGTTGGCGTTTTCCTCTTCCAGAGAGCTCACCTTTTCCCGATACTGCTTTTTCAGTTTGGACAACTCCGCCTTGAGCCTTTTATTTTCCTCGGTGGCATCCGAGGACATTTTGTTGCGAAATTCATTTAAGTCCATTCGTTACTCTCCTTTCCGCATGCGAGCAAAAATCTTTTGGGTATGGATTTTGTAGCCCGTCTTCATTCACGCAAAATCCATTGCCAATGTGCGCATAGTTAAAGAAATTACATTCTTCACACCTTACCACTGTATCGTTTATGGCCTTTGCAATTCGGCCAGTGCTTGTCTGCCCAAGCCACACCTCTTTTATTGCTACTTGCGTAGCCACTCCACGTTCTATGAGATCATCCATTCCCATTAGGCATCACCTCGTCTTTTTTCGGGCACAGTACAAACGAGAAATTCTCGTCGCAAGCATCACACTGCATCTGAAGCAGGTCGCACGTATACAGCAGATCATCAATGCTCATGTCTCTTACATGGAAATGTTGGCATTTCTTATCACAGCAGTCTTTCGGGAAAAGAGTATCACGATAAATGCAGTCACTCGTCATCTTCTACCTCCGCTATCCACCTACTTATTTCTTTCTCTGCCGCGTCTAATGCCTCGTCCAGTGTCCGCCCCCTCCATTCATAATGCCGAGCAGGGCCGAGTACGTAGCAATGAAGGCGGATTACGTACCTGTTGGGCGCATCATCTTCGCTGTTGTCCAGTTCAAAGTAGTCCGGGAACTCAATCACCAGCTCCATGAACCCCTCATACGACTTGCAGGCGCAGTCGATTGCAAGCGCTTTCTTTATGCCAGCCATAACTTTCCGACGCAACGCAAGGAATCTCTTATACGATTTCTCCATTTAGATTCTCACCTCACCGCTTAATCAATTTCAGCCACATGGCGTCCGCGATTGAGAACAGCGCCCATATTCCGAAAAATTCGGTTTTGGGCTCTACGTCGTTCATGTAATACCAAATTGCCACCAAGAAATACAAAAGACTCATCCGCAATCCCTCCTCACTCATAAAGCCCAAGACTCACAAACAGTCTTTTGGCCTCCTCGTCATACGCCTTATAATCCGGGTACTTGTCCAAAATATCAGCGTACTTACACCGCTTCTGTCCACCGCATGCCTTGCGGTCTTTGCAATATACGCAGCCGTATTTCTTCTGCGAGTCCGGATTTACACCTACATACCCCTCCGAGCTGCCCAAGCCCTCGCGTGAGCCTTTTCGCACCTTGGTACAGCCGCAGTTCCTAACGCGCCCTGTGCGGATATCATAGCCACGGCGGACAAAGGTTTTCCCGCATATCCGACAGCGGCAGTTGAAATACGCACCTAAAGACCCACCGGAGCGCTTTTCGTTGTAACTCAGGACTTCTATGTCATGGAATGTTTGCCCTGATATGTCGATGATTTTCATGTTGTCTCCTCTATTGTCTCAAGCAAAGCGATCAGCCCGAAGAACGACCGTGGGTTCATCCCGGTTTTTTCCTTTGCCGCAGTCAAGTGAAATTCCACCGTGGAATTGTTCATGTTCAGTGCTCTGGCGGTAGCGGTGGCGTTCATGTCGTTTTCGGCATAAGTGCAAATTACTTTCTTGCATTTTTCGGTTAATGGCCGTTGGCTTTTGTCCATTCGGCTTCCCTCCTCTCTGCATAATGCGAATATTTATTCATCCGGTAGAAATTCGGCTGGGCATATCATATTTGTCTCTATCAGGAACGCTAATTTGAACTGTGGTACTGTAAATATGCCCTGCTCCACGAGAACTTCTACACCATGCTTCAGCGCTTCTCCATCAATTACGGTTCCTTGCGGATAGCCAATAAACTGCGTGACAAAGCGCTTTACCGCTTCAAATTGTTCGTTCGAAGCCCACACGATAGTCCCTCACTTCCGACATGTCTACAACGCTCAACCTTGCTTGGTAATGGAAATCACCAGAACCGTCCTGCCGGAATCTCCACTCTATGAAACGGCTAAGCTCCTTGGATGTAACGAGCTTTTCTATAAAGTCCCGCTTGGTGATCTCCTTTATAATATCTTCGCCGAAGGTTTCCACCTGTTCGCGTGAATATATCCTTGAAACTACGAACGTTTCAGGACGCAAATTGATCTGAACGACCTTAGGCGGCGGCAGTTGCTCGGTATACCCGCCCAGTTTGTGTATGATCCAGCTCTTAAATTTGTTCATCGTTCATTCTCCCCTCCATCACGAAAAGACTTTGCTGTGCCGTATACTCGTTGAAGCGCTCTTCTTGAAGCTTGAAATACGTTGGGTCTATTTCGCATCCTACAAAGTCAAGCTCTGCATCGTAGGCCGCGATGCGGCTGCTGCCGCTTCCGAGATGCGTATCAAGAATCCGGTTGCCGGGTTTCGCGTAGTTTTGGAAAAGCCACCGATAGAGCGCGACTGCCTTTTGTGTAGGGTGAATCCGCTTCTCGTTCAGCTTTTTGTTGCCCTGCATAATGGTGCCTTCTTCAATGCTCTTCCCTTGGAGCATCCTGTTCCACATAAAGCGGAATATCCTGACGCTGGTGAAGAGGTCTGTCGCGGCCAGCTCGCAGTCGGAGAAACTGCTTGAGGAATTACACTTGTCCCACACGATTCGCCCCGGCGCAAAGTGGTAATCAAAGTAATTGCATCCCCACACTATGTAATGCTTGGCGACACGCTGAAGTTCTACAAAATATTCCGTTCCAGGAATATCCCACTGTGGGGAAATGGGATAATCTCGATGGACACCAATTTTGCTGACTCGGCTGCCGTAATAGCCGCGCCTTTCCGGCCCTGAGAAATACGGCGGATCCACAACTGCGAGGTCGAACGCCTTGTCAGGCACTCTGTGCATATACTCCATGCAGTCGCAGTTGACTACTATGCTTTCGCTCATTTCATCACTCCCTTATACTTCATCTCCCCATGCATCCCAGCCGGGGAATCGTTCTCTCGCAAATATCTCTATGCGCGGCTCATAGCTCACCAGTTCTATCATGCGGCGCATTTCTTCGGGCTTGCGACTATGCACCGTTTTGGGCGCATAGAATCCCGTTTTCCCCTGACAGCGTTTACCTTCGGGAGAAACTTTGTAAGGCAAACGCTTCTTCGTCGTGGCAAATATGCAATGTTCAGTCAGTCCTCTGTAATACTGTCCCAAGCCCTGCTGATTCTTCATCCACGTTACCGTTGTCACGTACTCGAATCCCCACGCCTTCACACATTCAATGGCGGCGGGTAGATAATTGTTTGTCGCCCAGCAGTATAAGTGGCACCCGTCAGTAGCTGCGAGTTGCATAACCGGGAGTGCCTTAATTTCGGCAACTGACATTAAACTGTAGTGCTTGTCTGCGCCGCGCTTGATTTTGCCGCCCCCCCGCTCCGGCCACGGCGGGTCTATGTAGATTGTGCGGTATTTTCCGCTTGGAAAGTCTTTCATACAACCTCCTTGATTTTGAAAAACTGGCAGCCGCAGCCATTATCGCAGTCGTTGGCGCAGAACCGGCACGGATTCGCGTCGAGCACCAACAGTTTGATGATTCGGCGCAGTCGTTCTATCTCGCGTCTCTGATTCTGAATAATCATGTCTTTAGGTGTCATATTTTGCCGTCCACCTTTCCAAAGCGTCACGATTCCATATCCGAGCTGCTTTTATCTTCCTCTTGTACCAAGGTCGCTGCGCTCCAGCTCCACAGACTGGGCAGATGTACCTATAACGATTTTTGTGGAACTGCAACACAGGACTAACTTCTTTTCCACACTCACACACTAAGAAAATGATATTCATGTTCGCCTTCCTATTCATCGTCCGAGCACTTGTCAGGCGTCACAACTCGAATAATGCCCGCATTGGCAATCATCCTGCGGCAGATGGGACAAGGCTCCGGGGCAGTAAGCTGTGTCCACACCGGATGCACCGCTGTTTCGAGTTTCGTCCCCGGCGGACAGTAAGGAAAGTACTCCAACTGCTCTCCATACAGATACATCGTCGAGCCAAGCATTTCACTTCTGGAAGCCGATATAATGGCGTTCTGCTCCGCGTGGACACTATGGCAATCGGAGTAGTCCCCGCTGTTGCTGGGCTTGTCCAGACGCTTACAGGAGCCTATATCACAGCAATTAGTCTCACCGCGCGGCGCACCGTTGTAGCCCGTGGCGATTATCTCATCGTTCTTCACGATGACTGCGCCATACCGGCGTTTGAGGCAGGTGCTCCTCTGCGATACGGCTTGAGCTATTTCAAGGTAGTAGGCATCTTTTGAGATTCGTTTCATTCTGCACCCTCCGTTTCTATGTCGTCGATATCCAGCTGCCCCGGCAGAACGCCGTCCTCCATCCACCAGTGGAATACATCAATGCCGGTAGTGCCCATGCGCCATGTGCCGTCCATCTTTCCGCGGCGGATGCGCTCCGCGAGCATGCGGTCAAAAGTCTTGATGTACATCGATCTGTACTTTGGATAACGGGCGAACTCTTCGTACCGCATTTTGCCCGCCATGGGGCAGCCAACACAACCCACACGATGCCAGCCCTCGCAGTACAGTGGATTGCATTCGACGTGCTGTTCTGTGAGGTAGTCCCACACATCGGATTCCTGCCAGTCGATGATTGGATTGCAGACGCGCTTTCCCTTGAGCGTGCAGGTCTCGAAGAGCCGCCGGTCTTCATCATTGTCATTGTTCAGCAGCAGTGTCTTCTTCCGGTCTGAGTGGATGATCTCAAGACTGCTGCTGTTGTTCTTCCGCGCCGTGCTCTCTGCCCAGCGGACGCCGGTCGCTATGAATCTGTCACGACCTGTTGTCTCCTTGAGCACAGCGCAGCAGTAACGGACTACCCGTGTCGGCGGCATAAGCTTAATGGGTATGAGCTTCCACATACTTGTAGGCTCGCCCTTGTATGTAGGGTAGTGGATCGTGTACTTGATGCCTTTGAGTTCGTATTCTCTCGCGCGCTTACGGACATGATAGACAGTCTCGGGCGCGTCAGCGGTCGTGTGAGAGTGGACAATCTCAAAGGGAATCCCAGCGTTCTCCGCAAGCTTGCAGATAACGGCGCTGTCCTTGCCACCGCTGTCGGTCAACAGTAACGGCTTACCATACAGGCGCAGCGACATATCTGACGCCAGCCGCAGCCGCTCCATTGCAGTTTGTTCTTTATCCATTACTCAACTTCCTCCACATAGCACCATGACATTTTAACTTTACCGTCTCTTTCATCTTCAAGTATTTTTACCAAATCTGTTTTGTTCTTTTTATTGAAATCCTCAATCAATTTTACAATGTGCTTTTTGTAATTTGCGTTATTATAGCACTCCATAACTTTTAGAACTTTGCTTGCGTGTTCTACATTTTCAGCTGGAGTACACCACTCTAAATTCTGAACGAAATTATTTTTTGTGTTTCCATCTTTGTGGTTTACAAATGGTTTGCGCATCGGATTTTCGATAAAATATTGCGCCACGAGCCTGTGCACATAAAATCTTTTTCTTTTTCCGCTATTATACAAGTCTACATATAAATACCCTCTCTGATTATCTGTTGGAATTTTTTCTTCCATTGTATTTACATTAAAAACTTTACCATTACTTGTAATAGCATAATTTTCAAATCCATCAATTATTTTCATAAACATAGTACCAGCTCTGCGGCGGGCGCGTGATCGGCACCGGTTCTGCTCCGAATTTTGTCTGTCGCAAGCCGGTAAATTCGCCCAGCTCTCGCGGTTTATCGTAGATTTTCAGGTTGGAGAAGTGCCAAAAGTACGCTTTCCAAGCCTCATCACCGAAGTAAGAAAGCATATCATTGTCGTTCAAGCACCCATCTTTGTAGCACAGCTTCAGCGCCTCGCTTTCGTGCATCGGCATATCGCTGCCCGGAGGGGCAACAGAATATGCCCACTCGCTTTCTTCAAAATCAAAGTATTTGATTTCATCACACACAAACTCGCCAATAACTTTGCCGCTCCCACATTTATCAAATGCGTTATGGCTGCGATCGTCCACATAGAAATATCTCGGCCCTGTCCAAAACTGTTTCTTCGCGTCCTTCGTGCAGTAGATGTACACCTTAAACGGCGTTTCCAGCTTCGGGCGCGTTTTCCGCACCTCGATTGACTTATCTCCGCTCGCGATCTTTGCACACCACTCCGGGCGTATGCTGATTAGGACTGCTTTCATGTTGCGCTGTTCTCCTCCGTCTTTGGGTATAAATCTTCCAAATCCCCGGCAAGCCTGTGGTACTCGCGGTTCTCCTCCATCTCAGCGTTGAGCCTATTCTTCAAGTCCTCAATTCGGGTCTGCTGTTTAAGGAGCGTTGTCACGCACAGGTCGATATACTCCGCAGCAGCGAGATAGCCGCACCTGCCTATCGCTCTTCCATCCTTGCCGTCTCTAAGTGTTTCCTCTTTAAGGTCAGCAAGGAACCTCACCAGAGTTGCCATACGATTTGGTGCATAATTACTCACTTTGCTTATCCCCCTCCTCAAAATTGTCTTTCAAATATCTGTTTCGTCTGCAACAGGAGCACTTCTGGTGCTTTTGCTTATTCTTGCAAGTACCGCAACCGCCGATAGTAATACTGTCTGCGAGAAGCGGATTGTTCGCTATGAAATTCGCTTCCAGTAGCTGGATTGTGTTCAGAAGAGCGCTGTCCATATACGGACTGTCATTCGTCATTCGGTTAAGGCGGCACTTACCTAAAAAATCCAGCAAGTGGTCAAAATTGATATACCTGACTGCGTTGCCGCACCACTTCACACGTTCGTTCTCTTGCCTTGTCATTAGCGCACCACGGCTCCTCTCAAAAATTCATCTAAGTCGCCGACTATACCGGCATCCTCGTCTCCGAAATGTCTCTTTACGACAGCAATCGGGAACTGTTCAATTTCGCTTGCCCAACGGCAGTTTTCCGCGCCGTGGATTTCAGCCCAGCACAGTGGAAAACCACCGATACCATCGAACAGTGAACCAAGCGTCGCGCCTGCCGGTAGATACACACTTATGCGGCGCAGCAGCCATTTCCAGAATGGGAGTGCAATGCTGTTTCCGAGTGCTTTATATTTTGGGGAATCCGCTTCTTTATGTATGCGCCCTTTCTCGTCAGTCCACTCGCCGATGTCAACCCAACCGTCTGGGAATCCCTGAAGTCTGGTACATTCCAGCGGGGTCAGTCTACGCACTGCGCCTGACTGTCGGCATATATTGTTGAGATTGAGACTTGAGCCACCAGATTCTTTAGCTTGAAGCGTACCGTTCACATCGCCGTTCTCCGTAAAATTTCTGCAATCTACAGCAGCTGAAAGAACATAAGTTGTTGAATCCTCGCGAAACGAGTCCTTTCCTGAGGCGCGTAAGGTGTGTGCTACGAGCATATCGTTATAAGCGTCCTGCCCGTTGTAGCTTCCAGCGTGTGCTCCCGGTGAGAGTGTTCCGGTTACCTGTTGATATGTAAGTGGGACTTGATTTCCGCCAGTTCCCATCCTTGCTTGTAGGCTCGGTACAACCTCGCCGCACTCTCTTATGACATCATTCGCATGGCTCATATCCAATATTGCAGGAACTTGATTCGTGCCGCTTGAAACCGCTGATAATGTAGGTGAGGTCTCTTCTGCATAACCTATACTGCCCGCTTTCGCACCTTGTCCAGACTTAAACGCTGCCACTATATGCTTGTCTGCCGCGGTGATGGTCGGCGCAGGATCACCATCCTTGCCGATTCCAAGACCGTTCCCGCTACCGTCGTTCTTGCGGGTATCTCCTCCGCCCTTGAATCGCGTCGCTTTGTCGTTTATTGGGATGACTACCGATTCCGCGCCGTGCTGTTGGGTGCTTGCGACTGCTGGATAAGTGCCTGCTTCAACTGTTCCGGCAGGTCTTTCCCTCTGCTTTCCGCTCTCCGGAGTATCCCCTGACAGGCTGCACGGCTCAAATAATATTTCGTGGGCGGTGCTTCCTCCAAAATCTGCGACAACCGAGATTCTACTGTTGGATAGTTGAACGTTCCAAGTCCGTAGAATGTCATGCCCGACCAGTTGAGCAAGGCTCTTTCCATTTGCGGATTCCTCATTCATATACCCCCTTATCACGGTTAAAACAGATTTTGCCCAGCCGAAGAAGTTCGGCGCATCGGGATTCGTCTCCATCGCACAGTTTAGATAAGCTCCAGTGACATTTAGCGTGCGCAGCAGGGTTTGGAAACAAGTGCAGATTCGACGGATCGTTATTTCGCTTGTTGCAGTCGATGTGATGAACTCGTTCTGAAGAAGTGAGTGCGCGTCCAAGGTGTTTCTCAACCACGCTCCTATGGATATATTTTCTTCTGCAATTTTCGATGACGTACTCGTACCCTCTGTCATCTGCGCGAACAAGTCCATCTGGATTTCGCCAACTCTTGAACCCAAGTTTTCTTGCTCTTTTGGATAATTCGCTTCCATCTCGTCCAAGAAGCGTTGCCACCTCTTTATGGTCTCTTCCTTTTGAAGCGAGAATAATTTTATCCTCTTCTGGAGTCCATCTTCGGATAGCCACTTTGCGCGGCACTCCGATTTTTTCGGCGCGATGCCTAATCGCGCACACGCTTCGACCCAGTCTATCAGCAATATCTCTGTGAGGCATTGAAGCATAATGCTGTCTGATATAATTGTCCTCTTGCTGAGTAAATAGTGGATGTTTGCCCATACTATCCCAATTCTCCTTCTTCTTTGCGGAACGCCGCAATACTGCGCATCGTGAATCTGCGGGTCTGGAATAAAGCCAATCTCAGTCATCATATCCAAGGCAGCTACAAAATCCTCTCCATTATTGCTACTCAACATTCCGGGCACATTCTCAAACACCACAAATTTAGGGTACTTTCCTCTGGTCGATGAATACATCTCGCTGATTACCCTAACAGCTTCAATGTATAGACCAGAACGATTCCCTGCTAGTCCCATACGCCTCCCAGCGATACTCAAATCCTGACAAGGCGAACCAAAGGTGATGACATCTACCGGCTCTATTTCAGCGCCGTTTATCTTCGTTATATCTCCTAAATGTCTCACCCAAAACCACCTCCTTCATACCAGCGCGAGTGCGTCTGGCTCTTTGGTGTTGGGATGGTAGCACCCGTGTCAAGCGCAAATGAACCAGATAATGCGTAACTACAACATTGGTTTGTACAAGTGTCACAAATTTTCAAGCTTAATAAGCGTAGAAAAGCAGCCCTTTCAAAATGAAAAGACTGCTTTTTTCGTATACCTATACAAATTTTGATGTTTTGAAACTTTCCAAACTCAAAAACGCGCTTGACATACCGTGTATCATCCTTGCACCGAAAAAGAAAGGAGCGGATGCCTATGCAGGAGGCCGAGCTTAAAGCCGCGGCAGTCGGCATACTAACATATCTTGCAATAGTGAATGAGGAGACCACGCGGCACAGCGGAGAGGAGGCGGAAATCATGGAGTTTGACGCGACATACGATCCAGCCGCGTTCAAACTGGCGATGCAGTATCTCGCGCGGATGGACATGGAAGAAACGGAGGTGAGGTTCATTGGACATTGACAGTGTTGTTGCGATTATGAAAGGAATCGGAATCATGATATTAGCGATTGCGTGCTGTGTGTACGCGGTACGCCTCCTTTTCAGAATATGCGACTGGAACGAATATATTGAGGCCAAGGCGAACAGCGAGTACATTCAGTGCTCCACGAAAATGCTTGAGATAATGTTGAACACTCTTCAATACAAAATATATCCAATAACAACAACGTATATAGACTTGGCCGGCTTCGAGAAAAAGGAATGTTACGGTATAGAATGGATTCGGCAAGACTCCTATGGTAGGGAAAGCTCCATTCTCATATATGGCCGAACTCGGCGAGAACAAGAGGAGATGAACTCCATCGTTATAAAAGCCTTGCAGAAGAAGCGAACCGCGGATGTGAACAAGAAAGTGCTCGCCAACGATGCAACTATTGAAGCGGCAAATCGAATTAAAGACGACATCCAACGTATCATCAACGAAAACCTCCGCGCCGCGCAGGAGGCCGCGCGGAAAAATCAAGAGATTATAGACCGCCTATCGGGAACAAACTCTTCCCGTGGAGGCTCACCATGAACAGCCGGGACGATGCCGAGCGGCTTTACCTTGAGAATGAAAAACTCATTTATGGCGCTTTGTATCAATATTTCCCGGCGCTCGCGTCTGATGAGGACATTCAGCAGATCGCGGGGATCGGTCTCTGGAAAGCCTGTTTGAACTACGATGAGGATAAGTCGTGCTTCTCAACTGCCGCATACAAATTCATCAAGACCGAAGTGCTGCAGGAACTACGAAAAAGGCGACGCCGAGGCAAAATCACAGCAATACCTTTCACTGCATTGGTGTGCGATTCGACCACCGAGGGCAGAGAAGAGCTGGATATCCTTACCATTAGTCCGAGTCTTGATGACATTGACTGGTGTGACATGGAAACGTTTTGGGCATCATTGACCGAACGCCAGCAGTTCATCGTCAAGGCGCGTATATCTGGGCTGACTGATGAGGAAATCGCCGCCGCACTGGGTTTGTCTCGCACATTGATTATCCATGAAAAGAAAAACATTCGGCGAAAAGCCGAGGAAACATTATGAATGGAGGAGGGCTAAAGATGCCACTACTTAACTACACCACGAAAGTGGATGTCTATACCACGATAGGTGCTATACAGGGGCAGCTTGTAAAGCACGGAGCAAAGAAGATCATGCAGGAATATGACGATGCCGGTCGCATAACGGCTCTATCTTTCCAGATAGACACGCCCAACGGGATACGGGGCATAAAGCTTCCGTCTAATGCAGAGGCGGTTAGGCACGTGCTCGCACGACAGAAAGTCAAATGTGATGTTGAGCAGTCTGAACGAGTTGCGTGGCGTATCATCAAAGACTGGGTAGAAGCTCAAATGGCAATTCTTGAAAGTGAGATGGTGCAGATGGATGAAATCTTTTTGCCATATATGCTCAACAGTAAAGGTCAGACAGTTTTTGAAGCATATCAGAGCCAGCAGTTATGGCTTGGAGATGGAGGAGAAAAATGAGCAAACCAATTTATGTTCCAAAAGGAAAAGCCAAAGAATATGGCGACTATGCGATCAATATTTACACAGGATGTCCACACCGTTGCTTTTACTGCTTCGCCCCGAATGTGCTCCACCGCGACAGAGAGACTTTTCACACAAATGTCAAGCCGAGAGAGAACATAGTCGAGGAAGTCCGAAAGCAGATCGAACGTGAACACATCACCGGACGGCTCATTCATCTATGCTTTACCTGTGATCCATACCCCACGGGCTACGATTCGACACCGACGCGCGAGATTATCAAGCTTCTGAAAGAAAGCGGTAATCACATACAGATACTCACTAAGGGTGACGGGTCAAGGGACTTCGACCTGCTTGATGAAGGAGATTGGTACGGCATTACTTACGATGGCGCACCGCACGGCTTTTACACTCTTTCGGACATGATAGCAGACCTTGCCTCCGCAAGAATAGCGACCGGCTGCAATACGTGGGTATCGTGTGAACCGGTCTTAGATGCCGATGCCGTTTTGAAGTTCATTGAAGAAAACCACACCATAATCGACAAAGTCAAAATAGGGAAACTCAATTACTACCCGTCCAATATAGACTGGGCAGTTTTTGGCAGCGACGCCGAAGCCTTGTGCAAGAGCCTCGGCCTCGACTACTACATAAAAGAGAGCCTACGCGCAGAAATGGAGGAAAAAAGTAATGATATTAATTGACTACAGTCCCGAAAGAGATGGCGCTCCGCCCTACTCTTGGCTGAGACAATCGATTTATAAGGACATTCTTTTCAAAAAGTATATACGTCCTCAAGAACAGGAACGGCAACTCACGTACCACGACTGGTTAAGTTATAGTCCGGAAAGGTGGGCTCTGCTTAACGACAGAATAAATAACTCTGAGAATCAGGCAGATCAGTGTATATGGGTGCTTTCTCACATTAACTCCTTTAGCGCCGCCGACAGGGACATTATTGTGCGTTGCTTGCGTTCTTTTGCCTATGACAATCTGAACTTTTATCGTAATGTGAATCCCAAACTCTACGAGCATCTTATGAGTAGTGCCGAAGAAATCCGCAACCTTCCTGCCAATGTGCAATCCATCCATCTCGATTCAAGCTCAATATGCTTTGCCGCTGCTTCGAGTTATTAAGGAGTGGAGAAATGAGCTATACAAGCCTTTGGGTAATAGATGAGAAATGGAGCGGCATAGAATACCGCCAATATCCCAACTCGTGGCTGATGCCTCCCGTTGTTTGGGACGTTCTCATGCAGAAATATATTGATGCTGGCGAGCGCAATGGAGTTGATTCCTATCTTGTGTGTGTGCGCTTGCTCCGCCAAAATACGTGACGAGCGCTGGGCGCTTCTCAACAACAGGATCAACAACACCGAGAATCAGGTCGACAGAATACTGTGGGAGCTTGCGGGTCTCAGCGTATTTAGCGCCAAAGATAAAGAGTTTGTGGCAAACTGTATAGAAGATTTCGTAAGAGAGAATCAAATCATCAATATTCAACTGCAAACGCCGCCGGTCATCCAGCGCTTTTTCGCGATTGCGAACGATATTCGTAGTCTCCCCCAGCGCGTCAAATACTTCGTTATCCACCCCAACAGCGTTGACGATTCCGTTGAGTGGTGGTTTGACCGTAAACGCCTGTCCTCATGGGACAAGTTTGTCTGCGAGTTCACTCTGATAGAGGACAATAAGGTTGTTGGCTTTTCGACAAACCTCGAAATGTGCAAAGGAGATAACTGATGGAACGATTAACTTTTGACGGCAACTTCTGCGATATCGCACAGTGCCGAGCGATACCGTGCCCCTGCAACAATTCCTGCACCCAGAAACAGGTATGGGAGCGCCTTAAAATGTATGAGGATAAAAGTCCGTATACAGTAGAGATTCCCATGCGGCTTCCCAAATTGCTTAAATCGCCCAACGGCCTTGTGTACATCGCAAGCTCACTCGACAAACGTGTATACACAGCAACCCTTGAAAGTGCGTACCTTGACCGCTATTGCCGCTTGTACATAAAGATTCGCTGGGCAGATTCGGAGGATAAAAAAGTAAACATCGGTTCTGTTCGCGCTGACGCTTTCTGCAGCATCGCATTTCCCACAAAAGAAGAAGCTGAAAATGAGCTCAGAACGGGGTTGGACTATGATGCTTAACAAAATGATTGATAAGGCACTGGAAAAGCGTGGCTTTATCCTGATTGGCGAAAACAACCGTAGTGCCGAATACGAGTATCACAACAAGCAGGAGGGGTTTCGCCAGACCATCTCCATCTTACGCAGTTCGTATGGCACACCATCGGTTCAGAGTTGCCAGGTTGTAGAAGAGTTCTTCAGAGACAACGTTTGCGTCCATGCTATCTGTAGTATTCCGGCTTCCATCCTTCCCCTGCTATGGCTTAAAGCCAAAGTGCTCGCTCACAAGTATGGGTGGGAGAACTGGAAATGGGCAGGCCCTTCGGACAAAACCAAAAAAGAATTAAAGCGAATAAAGAGAGAAAGGAAGCATAACAGATGACTAAAGCAAGACGCGCCGCGCTTATATGCGGCCTGGCTGAGAGCCTGAAAGAGAGTGTTTCGGATTACGAAGAAGCGGAAGCCAAAACCAAATGGAAGCCCCAAGGTGGACAAGAAGTGACGACAGAAAACTCTTGCGCTTCTATTGTCCGCAAGTGCATGACGCTTCGAGCCGAACTGAACGTACTCATCCATGAAATGGAGGGAAAGAATGTTAGTTGAGATTACGAAAGTTGGGCGGGAAGAGCGCCCTTGCGTCACCAGTCTCGATGTGGCGCAGACATTTGGGAAAAGCCATGACCATGTGCTCAGAGACGTGCGTAGGCTTGATTGCAGTAACGAATTTCGACTCTCCAATTTTGGAGAGTCCTCCTATGTGAACGCTCAGGGTAAAAAACAACCCATGGTAATTATGACCCGTGATGGGTTTACCCTGCTCGTTATGGGCTACAACGGCAAACTCGCCATGAAGTTCAAAGAAGCCTATATCAAGCAGTTCAATGCAATGGAAGTCGTTCTGCGCAAGAAAATGATAGCGCGTGAAAGAGGTCGGGCTTCCAGAGAATTTTTAACGGATTCGATACAGCAGTCCGATGAGGACGAACGTATGCACGGGCACGCATACTCAACCTACACCAACTGCATCTACAAGGTGCTTTTCGGAAAATCTGCGGCGCAACTGCGGGTGGACTACGGCATAGGCCAGACAGACAATCTCCGAGATTGCTTTTCGCCGGAGGATTTAGCGGCAGTGGACTCTATGGAACATTTAGTGAGCGGTTTAGTCGCCTGTGGCTGGGAGTATGGGCGGATAAAAGACTTCATCGAGCAGACAAACACACAAAAGGCTTTAATGGCGTGAGGAGGTCACATGACGTTTGACGAACTTAATATCATTATCCCCATATATGAGCGTGGGGAAGGCATAGTTCCCACGCTTCAAAGTCTGCTGTTGCAGACCAAAGACGATTTTTCAGTCACGTTTGTTCTCGACGGGGCGGACGCTGTTGCGGAAGATGCCATTGCCCGCCATTACATCGATCGTCCGTATAATATCTATCTCGTGCCGCATAGAGGTGTTGGCGCGACGAGGAATACAGGACTAATAACCTCGGATTCACCTTATGTAATGTTCCTCGATGCCGACGATTTGCTACTGCCAAACGCCGTAGGCACGATTCTGAACGCCATAGAGCACAGCTTTGACATGATGGTAGGCAAGACCATGCGTGAAGCCGAGAACGGAAAATTTGAGGTTGTAGGCGGCGCACAGATGACATGGATCCATGGGCGCGTGTATTCAAGGGAGTTCCTGACAAAGTACGACATCCACTTTCCGAACCTGCCTATGTGCGAGGACTTGGCTTTCAATATGCTTTGCGCTGAGTTTGCCCAGCGCGTCCCTGAGACGCAGTGGCCGATACATATCCAAAGGTATACCCCCGGCTCACTGTCGCACGCAGAGGGTTCTTTGCGGCTCCAAGCTGAGACATACATTGAGACTTGCATATTCTACGTTGAAAGCGCAGCCAGATTCAGGTCACTGGACAAACTCATGATACTACCCGCCGCGCTGGCCGCTTGCTACTATTACCTCGATTCTGTGGAGCGAGAATTTCCGGGAGATACCGAGCTATATCACAAAATGTGCAAGCAGTTTTCAGACTTGATAGACATCAGCGATTTCTATGCGCTCAACTCAATACCCGAATGGCAAAGCCGCTTTGCAATGGCTTTGGCAACTCCCGCGAGACCGTTCAAGAAAACCTATATACCGGCGCAGACATTTGAGCAGCGAATAACAAATGCGAAATTGGAGGCTTTGAAATGAAGAAACTTACGAAAGAAAGGGTACTATCCATAGAACACAGCATCCTCTTGGAGCAGAACCTTTCCGCCACTTTTGGATTGCCGGATGCAAGCAATGCTTGGCTGGAGGCTTACATTTGCGGCGTTGTCGATATGACGCAAGCCATCATCGAAGCGCTTGAGGATGAGGAGGAAGCAAAGTAATGCAAATTAAACTTTTTGAAAATGAGGAATTCGGCAAAGTCCGCACGGTCACGATTGATGGAGAGCCTTGGTTTGTCGGCAAAGATGTTGCTGGAGCGCTCGGATATATAAACCCCAATGAAGCTGTTCAAGATCACGTTGACGATGAAGATAAACTCAATAGCAAAACGCTATTGAGTTTCAATCAGGCCGTCCCCCTTGATGAACCATTGTTGGGATTAGGGCAACGCGGCAGTTGGCTTATCAATGAGTCCGGCGTATACAGTTTAATTATGTCCAGTAAATTGCCCTCTGCAAAGCGCTTTAAGCGGTGGGTAACGAGCGAAGTCCTCCCCGCACTCCGAAAGGGAGCTGGACTTGAAGCCATTGAAGCCCTCAAGATGCTTTCGCGTGAGAATCAGAAGCGGGGCAATGCAGCCCTTTACGCCGCAATCCCGGATATCGATCGAGCCACATACTGCAAGGCCGCTTCCATAACCGGAAAAGAGATTGCCAGCCGAATGGGGCTGGATAAGCGGATTCCAAAGGCCGACGTGCCACCTGAGTTTCTGCCTGAATACGATTCTGTGTTCTCCGATGTAACTCACCTCATGGTTCTCAATGAGCGATATGAGCTTGGGTTGTCAGTAAGTCATGCGATCCATCAGAAGAGCAGCGCAGTCTAAACAAAAGCCTCGCCCGAAGTCTTGCCACAAATATAATCCTTGTGTATTATAAGAGTGTCATATACGTGGGTGATGTTCAACTCCATATAATGTTACCTCCTTCTCAAACGAAAGCACCGCTTTGACCGGCGGTGCTTTTGTTATTTTTGAACTTCTCGAAAAAGTTACCGATTCAAAAGTGTGGACATGTCCACACTTGATGCAGTAAAATGCAGTTTTTTGCTTAAAGGAACTGGAAATTGCATTTTTCAAAGGTTAAGAAAAAAGCCTCAAAACCTTAGTTTTTTCAAGGTTTTGGGGCTTTTTCTTTGGAGCTAGTAATGTGACTCGAACACACGACCTGCTGATTACGAAGCAGCGTTCTATGAATCTATAACCGCCTTGTACCAACGGTTTCATGAACTGGAAATTATTTTGTCCACGTTTTTGTCCACATCTGGACTTTTTTTGTTTTTGCGAAATGCGTCAATAAGTTCAGAATCTGAGAGAAGATCATCCTCATCGACATCAGTATAAATGTTGGCTGTAAGCGCCATATCGGAATGTCCCATGTACCGCTGGGCATCCCTAAGCTTGACCCCGGCTTTCTTCAAATCAGTGCAATACGTGTGTCGAAGATCGTAGAGTACAAGGTCATCGGCAATACGATGCCCATTCCTTGGCCGGGTTGGGTTATTAGGGTCAGGATACATCGGCGTACCGTCAGGCAACAGATCAGACGGGTCATATATATGTCCCTTTGCAGTATACTCTGCTCCGAGAGCAATGTCCATATCCCGCTTGATATTTTCCCACCATTTGCGTATGCAAGTTTCCGTAACCATTGTTTTTCCGTCGCGCTGGGTAAATAAAAAATCTGTGGGAGATTTCTCTGCAACAGCTTTCTTTAGTTCATCGGCCAGATCGAGCGGGATAGGTATTTGCCGAAAACCCGCATGAGATTTGGGGCCGCCACCAAGGGCTTTTGTTCCAGACTCAACGCTGTCTCGAACAGTAAGCACCCTTTTCGTCAAATCAAGGTCGGCGACTGTCAGCGCGGAACACTCGTTAGGACGAACGCCAGTTCCGATAAGAAACTTCGCCCACAGTCCGTGCTTGTTGCGTTCTACCACAACGTCAAACGCTTCTCTCTCTGCGGCTGTCAGCGCCCTCCTACGTCCTTTTTCAGCGGCGGGCAATTCCAGTTTCAATGACGGGTCAAAGACGATCACGCGCGAGGCAACGGCCTGTGAGAACATGGCCTTAATCACTATGCGCAGCTTTGAAACATGAGAAAAGGATTTTGTGGCTTCCCTGTTTAGTATGTTTCGCAGATGCGTGTCAGTTACCGCTTCAAGCTTTTTTCGGCCTATTGCGGGTACGATGATGTTATTTATCATCCGCTCGTACATGCCATACGATTTTTCAGTCATAGTGTTGCGGCGCTTTGCTGTGCCCGGTTTACGCACTTTTGGCTTCACGTATGTATTAAGCCAAGTCTGTGCCCAATCCGCAACTGTGGGATTATCGAGCACCTTTTCTTTGTTCTCAAGCTCAGCGAGTTTCAGAGCAATTTTTTCCTTGCAGTCAGCTTCGTCCTTACCCTTAACGAAGTAACGCTGCCCCATATATGTAAAACTCGCTGACTTCCGTGCTGGAGATTTCGCCATTCCCCTCTCCCCTTTTAATTGCTACCCTCTGCGCCATGCTCTTATTTCGCGCAAGGCTATCCATGCGATCGCACCTATCCCGATGATAAAAACGAGAAGGAGCACCGCGGCAAATATGCTGAACTGTCCAAAGAGGATAAGCCCCTTGTCGCTCAGGTTGAAGTCCATAACGAGGTAGTAACCCAACGAGACTTCGAGTATTCCCGCCAAGAAAAGCAAAATATAGATAATCGGTTTTCTGGACGCAAGTTCCTTGGCCACACGCGCATTTTCTCTCATCAGATCGTCGTTGATAGCGTTCAGACGGTTTACCTCGCCTTGAAGCCGAACATTTTCCAGTTCCAGTTCGTGAACACGGTCACGCTGATCTGAGAGCTGCTCGCTGCCATTGGCGAGTCTCTCGTTCTCCGCGGTCAGTTCGCGGATCCGCTGCAGGAGTACCTCTCGCTCGTAAGCTGGCTGCAACCCAAACACTTCGTCCGCAGACAGCCCAAGAGCATCGATCAACGCTATCGCGTCAGATACCTTCGGGTTATCCTGCGTGTCTGCGCTTATTTTACAGACAGTCGAATAAGATACGCCTGACTGGTCAGCCAACGCCTGATTTGTCAGTCCTTTTTCCGTGCGAGCTTTTTTGATTTTCTCCGTAAAATCCTCAAAAAACTGCTGCAATCGCTGGTACGATGTCACAATTCTCCCCTCCAGACAAATTTTCTCCAAAAGAAAGAAATCCCGTTTCGACTCTTTTCGACTGACTTCTCCGAATCGAACAGGTATTCTCTTTTTAGGAGATGGACTTTGAAGATTACATCTGCTACCATCGAAAGCGTAGCAGATACCCGTGCAATGTTCTATCTGCTGCAAGCTCCGGCGGAGGCGGCAACCAATGCCGGAGCGTTTTTCAAAATAACGTCAGTTCTTTAAGAAGTGATTTTTCTATATCGAGTATATCCGCATACGGCTTCAACCTTCCGTTGCGCACAAGTGCCAGATACCGAGATAATTTATTCTGAATGGCCTTAATGTCTTTCTCATCTTCCACCACAAACGGCGAACCATTCACCGTAAAAGGCCGCAATAAGTATTTTTCTATAACAGGTATTGCGTCTCCGATAAGGAATGCACTATCTTTTCCCTTTACCCTCGCAATGTAATGGAAGATGCATTTCCCCTTCCCGTACTTTTTCTCGTCGGCTGCGATAGACAACCTATATTTTTCAACTTTAGAACTTAATGGCACAAGCCATATTATTCCGTTTTCTCCCTCTATTGCCAAGTAATATGGGCGGTTTTCGTACTTGTTGCTCATCATTTCGGACTGCCCGTATTTTTCAAAATAGTCATCCGATAGTATGTAAAGTCCGTGTGTTTTTATCATGCTATTTCTCCCACAACGCAAAACCGCCCTCCGCAATGAAGCAGAGGGCAGCTTTTCAAGCCGACAATTTATAAGTCCCCGATCGGCAGGGGGCAATTATAAGCAGGTCGCATATTTGTTAGTCGCCTGACGACAGGCGGCAGTGGCGTGGTACAAGACATGGAACTAAAGTTCTTTGTCATGGCAAGCAGTCACCCGCTTGCAGAATCATTATACCACATCTTACGCAAAAGTAAACAGAAAAGTCCCTCTGTATTCAATTTTACGGATTGTCCAGCTGTGTCCAGTTGATTAAATACTAAAAAACATACGCAACAAATAAATTGACGGGAGGTAAGGTGTTGTCGGATTATGAGCAAACCGAGTTTGAGGAAGAAGTCCTCATGTTGTTTCACAAGGTCGAACCGGAGCGTCGGGAAGAATTTATTTCTCTGCTGCGAAAGTGCGCAGCATCTGAAGGACAGACTCCCTCTGTTCCGGAGCAATCTTTTTCAATAGCTCTTTAACCTCATCAGTCTGGCGCAAAAGCTCATCGCTTTCAATAGCGGTGGGCTTTTTTATTTTGTCCAGAAACTCCTCAACCTCCGCGCGGCAGTCGAGAATATCAGCGATGGCAAAGATATCATCCATCGATACTCTCGGCATGCGGCCCGCCCTTAGGCTCTCAATAATGTTGTCTTTATTTGAAACCTTGGCCTCTTCCTGAGCAACTTCATAAGAAATTTGAGAATCATCACATGCACGGGAAAAAATGCCGAATAATTCCTCTTGCTCCTCTTCCCCAGGCATAACAATTCCTAAAATTTCGTCTACGCTCACACCGAAGTAAGTAGCAAGTTTCCCAGCAGTAGTGCTGTCAGGCAACTGTGATGGCCTGTCCCAACGTTTCCACTTTGTTGTAACGCTGTTGCTTAGTCCCACGTCGGCGGCGGCGCGGGAAGGACTTACACCTTTGGCGCGGCACAAAGCTACATATCTGTCAAAAAACACAATTATCGCCCCTTGTTTTTGTGCATAACAACAATTCTAACTGAAAGACGATGACGGTTATTGACTTTCTAACTGCAAGACGATATAATATGCCCGTAATCTACTTCGAGTTAGAGAATATGCGAGTATTTATGTTTATGGTCAACTATAAATTACCACATTTTCTAACTCTGGTCAAGTAGGAATATTGGAAAGAGAGGTGGCATTTTGAAAGAAGCATGGACAGGTCAGGTTGTAGGCGACATGCACGTTTACGAGATAACTTTCAACGACATCGCGTCAAAGACTGGCTATAACCCGAAATACATATGCGCTTTGCTGAATGGTTCATATAAAGCCGACAAGGCAAGGAAGAAAATCGAAGCAGCAATGTATCAGCTTATTGCTGAAAAGGAGAGAAACGCATGAACGAATTGCAGGTATTCAAAAATGAGAAGTTCGGCACAGTCCGAACCATCACAGAGAACGGCAGGACGCTTTTCTGCGCCAAAGACATTGCCAATGCCCTTGGCTACAAGGACACCACCAATGCAATCAAGCAGCATTGCCGGTGGGTGGTGAAACGCCACCTACCTCACCCGCAGTCACCGGACAAGACAATCGAAATGACTTTCATCCCCGAGGGAGATGTTTACCGCCTCGCCGCCAAGTCGCAGATTCCCGGCGCGGACGAGTTCGAGCGCTGGATATTCGACGAGGTGCTGGTGTCCATCAACCACACGGGCGGGTATCTCGGCAACACGGAGAACATGAGCGACTTTGAGCTTGTTTCCCGCGCGCTGCTCATCGTGCAGAAGCAGTTGGAGCAGAGAGACGAGACCATCCGCAAAATCGCGCCCGACGCAGAGTACGCGCAGAACTGTCTGCTTGCCGAAAACGGCATTGTGACAAGCTCGATAGCGAAGGACTACGGCATGAGCGCCGACAGTTTCAACAAACTGCTCAAGGGGCTGAAAATCCAGTACAAGCGCGGCGGACAGTGGCTGCTCTACGCGCCGTATCAGGCAGAGGGCTACATGGTGTCCAAGACCACGCCGATAACCCACAGCGACGGCAGAGTTGAGCTGAAAGTGACCTCACTGTGGACGGCGGAGGGGCGGAAGTTCCTGTACGACTTCCTCAAGGAGCGCGGCATCCTCCCGCTGAACGAGCGAGGCAGGGCTTGAACATGACCGACAGAGAATATAACGCCGAAATCGAACGGCTTGCCGCAAAGTACGGCAAATTCGGTTTTGATGAGGGTTTCATCAGAAATCTTGTGGAGAAATCGTCAGACGCGGGATTCGACCTTGAATCCGCGCTCCTCGCGGTGAGAGTCGGCTTCGCAATGGAATACCCCGAAGCCGGTGAAGAACTCTTCAACATTCAAGAGGTCAGCCACGCGCTTGGTTTGAGCGAAAATGAAGTTCTCACCGAAATGCAGAATATCGGCGCTACGCCGATAACCATAAGCACTGGAATACGCTTCGATGAGGACAGCAAATGAATGAGTTAATCAAAATCAACACCAGCAATCCCGAACGCCCCACAGTTTCGGGGCGCGACCTGCACGAAATGTTAGAAGTCGAAACACCTTTCAGCAAATGGTTTCCGCGTATGTGCGAATATGGGTTTATCGAGGGAAAGGACTATCAGACATTTCTGTCCGATAGGTCGGACGGTCTGCCGGGCAAGCCCAGAACGGATGCGCAGCTCACCATTCCCATGGCAGAAGAAATCTGTATGCTCCAGCGCACTGAAAAGGGCAAGGAATGCAGACAGTACTTCATCAAGATCAAGGAAGCGTGGAACACACCGGAAATGATAGTCGCCCGCGCCCATCAGATTTTACAGGCGCGGCTTGATGAAGCGGTCAGCCGTGTGACGCTTCTTGAATCCAAAATTGAAGAGGACGCTCCTGCTACCCAGCTTGGCTACGCCGTGACCGCCGCCGATGACTCCATACTCGTGCGGGAGATGGCGAAAATTCTCAAGCAGAACGGCTATGACACCGGCGAACAGCGGTTCTATGAGACGCTGCGTAATGAGGGCTTCCTCATCAAGTCCGGCAGCGACAGAAACATGCCGACACAGAGGGCGCTTGAAATGGGGCTGTTCACAATCAAGGAGAATGTTCATGTCACCCCGAACGGCAGCTTCACGACGCGCACGACGATGGTGACGGGCAAAGGGCAGAGCTACTTCGTCAATCGCTACTGCGGAAAGAAAACGGAGGAAACGAAATGAACCCTGACAAGGAGAACTTTGTGAACGGCATACGGCCTTGCAGTTTGCCAAAGGAAAAACTGGAAAAGCTGCTCTCCAGAATAACGTTTAAGCGCGTTCTGGTGGAGGCGGAGTTCGATACCGAAACTTCAAGAGCAATAGCAAAGGAACTTCAAGAGCTGATTGCGGAGCTTTACCAAATCAAGGCAGACGTGAAATCGCTGGACAGCTATTTGCTCGATGAGTATCTCGACTGCATTGTAGATGTGACCGAGTATTTGCATGAATACATATCGGGTCAGTTCCCTATACGTCACCACTGCAAGACGCACAAGGCAGTTGCTGAATACGAATCGAGGAAAGCCAAGGCCATGCGAAAGTGGGAGCGTTTCAAAAAGAGGATTGAGCGCCGCTGGCACAGCACTCAACCCTCCCCCACATCACGAGGTTAGACGTTAACGGCTGCAACCGTTACCATCAAACCCCCGGCGGGAACGGATTAAAGTGCGGGAAATACTTCCTGTCCATTTTGAGCAACGCGTCGCAGCGAAAGCATACGGTTTCAGGCTCCGTTACGTCGAACACTTCTTTGCAGCACGGACACTGAATTGTGTACTGCTCTCGCCCTGCGACCTTCACAATAGGTTCCACTTGAAAAACTTTCCGTTCCGCCATTTAATCACCCCCTTTGCATGAAAGTGGGGCAAAAGAAAGAGGACGGCACCTCTCTCCGGTTCAATATAACACAGTTCCGGAGTGAGAACAATCAAAAATCTACTCTGAGGAGTGAATATCAAATGGACAGCATCGCATCGGTTTTCATTCTCGTTGTCTTGGTTACGTGGGGCGTGATCGCCCTGCTGAATCGAATAGTTGTCGAGGAAGAAAGACGCCATCACGACAGCGAGCGTGCATGGCAGGAAGCGGGGTACTGAATATGGCCTTCCGTATGCCGCCGTGCAAGGACGCGCACGGCAATGAATGTCCGGAACGTTCACTCGGCTGTCAGGGTACATGCAGGCGCATGAAAGAGTACCAAGAGTTCCTTAATGAGCATGACCGCGCTGCACGTCAGAAAGAGCGGCTGCTGTCTAAATATCAATTCGAGATGTCTGAAAGCGTAAGGCGATACGGCGGATGCCGCACACCGAGACAGATTTGCAAGGACATCAGGAAACGCGAGGAAAGGAGGCTGCGCAATGCCAAGGTCAAAGTTGATGCGGGATCCCGCTGAGGACGTTATTGCCGAGGAGATACGCAAGAACTACGGCGGAATGATGAATCTGGCTACGGTTCAAAGCTTTCTCGGCGTCAAGGATTGCAGGACTGCCCGCCGTTTCCTTAATGGTGTGACAAGTTATTCCATAAATGGCCGAAGCATGTGGATGGCCTCTGACGTTGCCCACAGGCTGGTGGAGGTAAGGAACTTATGATGATCGTTGCCACTATCCCTCAAGGCAGCTACGTAAAAATTGCCGCGAGCGCCGTAATGCCGTGGAAGTCCATCGACGCAATCGCCACTGTCACGACGCGCCTGACGGAGCCTCAAGAGGTCATAGACCGCTGCCTTAACTGCACCTGCCCAGAGTGCTGGAACTGCATTGCATCCCGCAGCAAGCGCGCAAAAGCAAGAAAGGAGGCTCAGTAATGGGTGCGTGTCATCAATGCAAATGCTTCTACTGCGAAAATCTCTGCACCAAGAAGTGCCCTATCGGGCGCGTGTGTTCCACCTGTTATAAGGGAACGAACAGCCAAAGCTTTAAGATCACGCACTGCGACAAGCAGGTTCCTTACGATCCTACATACACCGTCACAACCGCCCCGCAAAGACCCAAGCGCAATCGTAAACCTTTGATCCGCAAAGATAAGCGGACAAGCAATAAGAAAAAATAGGAGGATAAAAATGGGATATTACAGTGGAATCATCGAACACGACACCGGTATGCACGCCGATGCCGATCAGCAGGTCGCTGGACAGTCCATGATGAGGGTGGAGATCACCCTTGCAGAGTACCGCGACCTCGTCGAGAAAAACGCCATCGCGTCGCATAAGCTTGGTCTCGCCAATGATCGTATCACCGAGCTGAAGCAGAAGCTTTATGATGCTCTGAAAGTCCTGGACGCGGACAACAAACTGACCGCTGCGCAGAAAGAAGAATTTCAGAAGCTTCTTGGCGACTATCAGGTCAAAAAGTAATTTTAGGAGGAAAATCACGCTATGAATGAATCCCTTATGGGGCGCGGCCCCGCCACGCAGATGAGCGTCTATCAGGAAAGCAAGGAGCTTTCCGAAATCAAGGGTAAGATGTACCTTGCCCGTCAGTTTCCCCGCGATCCTGAAATGTCCATGCAGAATGTTCTCCGCGAGTGCCAGAGAAAAGACCTTGCGGAAGCGGCGCAGTACGAGTTCCCGCGCGGCGACAGCGTAGTCAGAGGCCCCTCTATCCGCCTGGTGGAAGTCCTCGCGCGCCATTGGGGCAACATCATGTCCGGTATCACCGAGGTGGATGTACAGGACGACACGACGACCATAAAGTGCTTTGCGTGGGATTTGGAGACAAACGCTTCCGACGAAAAGACCTTCTCCGTGAAGCATGAGCGCTCGACCAAGAAAGGCAGCTATCGTCTGACCGATGAGCGCGACATCTATGAAATGGTCGCCAACAAGGGCGCAAGGCGTAAGAGAGCCTGTCTGCTGGCCGTCATGCCCGGCTGGTACGTCGATGCGGCGCTGGAAGAGTGCGACAAGACGCTTTCCGACTCACTTTCCAAGAGCGGAGAGAGTTTGGAAGAGATAATCGAAAAGACAGTGGCCGCCTTTGCTGGCTTCGGTATCACCCCGGAGCAGATCAGCGCCAAGCTCAACAAGGATATCGACAAACTCAGCAACAACGACATCGTGAAACTCCGCCATCTGTATTCCGCCATCAAGGACGGCTTTGTAAAGGCCACAGACGCCTTTGGAATCGCTTCTGCTCCCGATGCTACTCTTCCCTCCACGGACGAGGAGAACGCGCTGGAAGCCCTCAACAAGAAGCTTGCGAAGAGCAGGGAGAAGAGCAGTGGAACTGACGCGTGATAATTATTACACGCCTGAGGTCGATTGGGAGTACATGTCGTGCTCCCAATATCAGGCATGGAATGAGTGCGAGGCGCGGGAACTGGCTATCCTGCAGGGGCGCTGGCAGCCTGAGGAGAAAGAAGCCTTTCTCGTCGGCAATTACTTCCACACGCACTTTGAATCCCCAGAAGCGCACGAGCAGTTCTGCAACGAGCATTTCGACAAGATATTCAAGACAAAGACCATCAAAGGCAAGGGCGGTGCGCCCGACCAGACGGTCGTTACCGGCAAATATGCTCCATACGAGCAAGCTGACAAGATGATACAGACCGCTGAAAATGACGAGTTGATACAGTCTCTTGTAGGTCTGCCGGGTGAGAACGAAATGATAATGCACGGCAAGCTCTTTGGTGTGCCGTGGCGTATCAGGCTCGACAAGTACGTTCCTGACGGGCGCATGATTATCGACTACAAGACCGTGGCAAACATCGGAGAGCTGAAATGGAGCGATGAACTTCACGAAAAGGTGACGTTCATAGATGCCTATGGCTACATGATGCGCGCCGCCGTGTACAGCGAAATTGAGAAGCAGTACGCCGGGAGCAATGATGACCCTCAATTCATCATCATAGCTATCTCAAAGCAAGACCCGCCTGATAAAGATGTGCTCAGTCTCAACCACCGGCAACGGTATGACTATGAGCTTGAGAAAATCGCCAAGCGCTTGCCCATGATCCAGATGATAAAAGAGGGGCGCGCGAAGCCCAAGCGTTGCGGGTACTGTGATTACTGCCGCGCAACTAAAAAGCTCTGGGGGATCAGACCTTATTACTCACTCATGCCCGAATTTCGAGAGGAGCGCGAGGACGATGCAGCCGCAGAGTTCCGTCCTGAATGAAAGAGATCGCTGTTGGGTCATCCATAAGCGCCGCGCTTGTTGGAGTTCGTGCCCGCTTTGCGGAGCATCCATAAGGTGGGTGCGTTTATGGGATGGCACATACTCCCCTTGTGATTACGAGCCAGTTTTATTTTGGATTCCAGAGAACCAAAAGGGGCGGCACAAGGTCGTCCTAAAGGGCGAGATTTGGGAGCACGTCTCTCTCAAAGTCCCGCCCGGAAAGAAAGCAAAATATGCGAGTCTTCCGCATTATTATTCATGCCCCAAACTCCGCGCCGAGCGCCGGGAATGGGCATTACGCCACAAGGAATGGTAGGAAAAATCTATGCTTAACAAAGTATTGCTTCAGGGGCGTTTCGTCAGAGACCCCGAAATTCGCACAACGCAGAGCGGTAAATCTGTCGTGTCTTTCACTCTGGCCGTGGATCGTGATTTCGCGCCGCAGGGGCAGCAGAAAGAAACCGACTTCATCAACTGTACCGCTTGGAACGGCACGGCTGATTTCATCGCCAAGTATTTCTCCAAAGGCAGCATGGCTACCCTCTGCGGCAGCTTGCAGATACAGAACTACACCGACCGCGATGGCAACAAGAGGACTTCCCCGAATATCAACGTCGAGAACATTTACTTCGCCGGTGACAAGCGCTCCGAGAAGTCCGAGGGTAAGCCGAAAGAGCAGACTTCATCGAAAGGCAAATCTGCATATTCTTCCAACTCCAATCCTGCGCCGAAGCAGACGTTTGAGGAACTAGATGGAGTCGCGGACGACCTGCCTTTCTGATGCGAGGTAGCACATGAGAGACAGGACAACAATCTCAAATGAGGTCGTGGGGCGGTATTCTTTCAGCCGCCTCACGCCAAATGCACAGGCGCTATATTTCCATCTCTGCTTTGCCGCAGATGATGAGGGCGTTGTGCATGATCCGGCATCAGTGCTCAACAAAGTCTGCGCAGACAGTCTCAATCTGCAAGAGCTGATCTCCGCCGACTTCATCACCAGCCTTGGTGAAAGCGGCGTATTCATCCGCCATTGGGCACAGCATGTCGGGATAGATGACTAAGGAGGGGGGGCACACATCATGCCTTGCATAAACATCTTCGATCCCCAAATAGCCACGAAGTATGGTGTCAATGCCGCCATTCTCTTCGAGGATATACTCGTCAATAGCTTAACGTCTCACGATGGTCGGCGATGGTTGCGCAGCAGCGTGAGACAATTCGGAGAGAAGTATCCCTATATGTCAACAAAAGCAATAAACAAGGCGTTAAAAACGCTTGCAGACGCAGGACAGATTACGGTCGGCAACTTCAACGACGACCCGCACGACAGAACACTGTGGTACGCAGTCTGCGACGAGCGTTACTTGAGATAGTGTGGAGGTAAAAGTGGAACAGGAAAGAGATTTCAAGGGTGTATGGATTCCCAAGGTCATTTGGCTCGATGTGCGGTTAAGTGCGCTTGATAAGCTTATTCTTTCAGGAATTGCCTGCATTTGCGCCGTCGATGAATACGATTGTTTTGCCAGCAACAAGGCAATCGCGGACTTTTGCGGGTGCAGCGAATCCAAGGTAACAAAATCAATATCCCTACTTGCCAGTATCGGTTATTTGCAAATCAAGTCCTTTGACGGCAGGGAGCGAAAAATGAATATACCTCCCCAATATGCAATGCTATGGAGGAACTACCAAAATGGCTGAAAAAAGATTCTTTTGGCTTAAATTGCAGGAAGATTTCTTCAAAAGCAAGCGCATAAAAAAACTCAGGAGAATCGCCGGGGGCGACACCTACACGATCATCTACCTCAAGATGCAGCTTATGGCAATAAAAAACGGTGGGTGTCTGGAATACACAGGGCTGGAAAGTTCTTTCGCAAGGGAACTGGCGCTTGACATCGACGAAGACCCAGAAAACGTGGCGATAACAGTCAACTTTCTGCTTTCGTGCGGCCTGATGGAAACAAGCGATAACGCCGAATATTTTCTCCCCTACGCCGTGCTGAACACCGGCAGCGAAAGCAGCTCGGCACAGCGGGTCAGAGATTATCGGGAACGGAAAATGTTACAGAAAGATAACAGAGCGTTACCTTGTAACACCGATGTAACAAAGTGTAACACAGAGAAAGAGATAGAGTTAGATAAAGAGATAGATAGAGAGATAAATATATATAATAACTCTCAAAAAGAAAGTAAACCAAAGAAAAAGTTCTCTTCCGACGATGGCGATGCTCCACCAGATGTCAGCCCCGCAAGCGGCACTGACGCGCGCCCCAAAAAGGAAGAAAGAGTTTTCGACGCAGACAGCGATGCCTATAAGGCCGCAGCATACCTTGCTCAGAAAATCGAGAAGAACTATCCCAACGTGAAACCACCAACCGAAAAGGATAAACAGCGCTGGGCGGCAGACTTTGACAAGTGTAACCGCATAGACGGCTACGATTGGTGGGACATCTCCGATGTTCTCCGTTTTTCACAACAGAGTCCTTTCTGGCGGAAGAATATCCTTTCGGGAAAGAAGTTTAGGGATAAGTACGAACGGCTGCTGATTGAAATGACGGAGGAGAATCGCAAGAATGGCAAGTGATGATAAAGAGCTCCTGTATGCGATCTCGTATAACCAGAACGCAGAACTATCCGTAACCGGTGCTTATCTCATTGACCCTCGCTACCTGAACCGTGTTGCCGGGACGCTTCAAGCGGAGGACTTCATGAATCCCCTCTGTGCAAAACTGTACACCGCCGCGACTAAGGCGTTTAGAGAAGGCAAGATTCTTGACCCTGTAATGGCGCGAGACGTGATACTCCACGACACGCCTACCCCCGATGCCTTTCTTGTCGACTGCATGAACATGTGCCCGTCAGTTTCCGCTGCGGAAGATCACGCCGAGTACATACACGCTCAAGCAAAGGAACGGCGGCTTCGGTCGAGGATAGACGAAGCCCTCACCTCCCAATCAGGGGATGGTCTGGCCGTAGAAATCGCCGGGATATGTCAGGACTACATGAGCGGCAAACTGGGACGGAGCCACACGATGTCTCAAATGCTGAACAATCTCATGGATCGTTTGTCTCTACCTCCCCGAGGCAGGGTGGAAACCGGCTTCACCAGAGTTGACGCGCTACTTAAAGGCATGAGGGCTGGAAACTTTGTGATAATTGCAGCTCGCCCAGCAGTGGGCAAGTCAGTTTATGCTCAGAACATCGCCATGAATGTGGCAAGAAGTGGAAAATCTGTGCTGCTATACTCGCTTGAAATGAGCGACGAGGAGTTAGGTGAACGAATTATATCCAAAACTTCTGGGGTACAACTCGACAAAATCACTGACCACAACCTCGACGAACAGGATTGGAAGCGTATCTCGGACGCTTGTCAGTATCTGTACGACCTGCCGCTCATAATCAACGATGATCCCAGCGTTACCACCAGCAAGATTCGCGCAGAGGCGCGGATGACAGAAAATTTAGGGCTGATAATAGTCGACTTCTTGACGCTAATCAAGAGTGAGCGCAAATATGACAGTCGAAATCTTGAGGTTGGGGCAATAAGCCGAGAACTGAAGCTTTTGGCTAAAGAACTCAAAATCCCCATAATCGCGCTCTCTCAGCTCAACCGAAACGCCGCCGATACGAGTAGACCTACTCTGGCGGAACTTCGCGACAGCGGGGAACTTGAGCAAAACACGGACTCGGTCATCTTCCTGTGGAACATAGACGTCGAGCAGGGCATAAAGGGCGTGGCTGTGGCAAAGAACCGTCAAGGCCGATGCGGAGCCGTGCAGATGCGGTTCGTCGGCGATCAGATGCGGTTCGTGGAAATGCGAGCCGACGAGGAGGTTTGGTCAAAGACAACTCCCCCGCGTCGCCGTGGAAAATGGGAGGATGATGACTGATGGTTTTGATACCGGATGACCCCATAGTGCGCAGTATGGAGCGCACAGGATACCCGCCGTGGATGCGAGATGACATCTGCGGCAACGATAATGACGTGAAAATTGAAGGCTGGCCAGATAACTGGCATGAGGAGGAAGAAGAATGAAGATCACACTTGACCCCGGTGCTTATGTGCCTGTGAGAGCACATGCCACCGATGCGGGGCTTGACCTCAAGTCCCCGAAGCTTGTATACATACCGCCCTATTCCAGCGTCGTGATAGACACCGGCGTCCACGTTGAGATACCAGAGGGCTACGCTGGGATGCTCAAGAGCAAGAGCGGGCTCAACATCAAGCATGACATCACCAGCGATGGGGTTGTGGACTGCGGCTACGTTGGAAGCATACAGGTGAAGCTCTATAACCACGGCAGCCACGGCTACGAAGTTAAGAACGGCGACAAAATCACGCAGTTGGTCGTCACGCCGATCGTTACCCCAGCAATCGAGCTTGTGAACGAGCTCAAGTCCACCGAGCGTGGAAGCAAAGGCTTCGGGAGCAGCGGACGATGAGTGTTTACGATATTTGCATAGCGACCGCGGTTCTCGTATTTGCGATGCTGGCGATTATGACCATCTACGTCAGCATCGTTCAAGAACACCTTGCGAAGATGAAAGAGCTTGTTGAAGAGTCCGCTTGGGCTGACAAGGAAAAGGTCGAAGCCCTCGACGAGAGAAAGTATACCCCGCGCAAGCCCGAACACCTCGCGCCGGTCGACGCTGACTTTTTCATTATGCCCGACGGGACGAAAATCCGCAGAGCGAACACTGCGAAGCGGCGTAGATAGTCACCAGAGACCACAGGAAGCCGTACAGCAGCGTTTCGGGCACTTGGCAATGAATTTACATGCCCGAGGTTCAAACGCTGCTAAAGCGGGCACAAGCGGCCTTTAACGCAAAGGGAGGAATGCGATGGTCGAAACAGAATACCCACCTCGGTGCTCAATGCGGATGTTCGAGGGAGTGAGGACACAATACCCTCTTTTCCGAGAGAATGGCCGTGCCCTGTACTGGACAATCGAACATCACGCGGAGGTAAGCCTTGGGGACTATGAGGTGGTGAAGAAAGGCAAAAGCTATTATTTCCAGCAGCTTGGCAAGGCTGTTGAGTTTTTCAATCAGGAGGGATAAACAATGCTCAGAGTAACTGATGACTTTGAAATACAGATACAAGGCGGGTCAAATGACCTTCTTACACAGTACGGCTCCCTGACAGCAAACATGTACAGGAGTTTCATCGAAAACGATGTAGGCGAGCCAGCAGAAGTCATGTTGATGCTGACAAAGGCGCTGGTAGCGGGGATAGAAGCTGCGCAGAAAGGCGGCGAGGCCGATGGAGATTAAGGACAGCGGCGAAAGAACGGAGTTCGGAACCGGCGCTGTGCGGGATATGCACACCGGGAAAGGCCGAATGGATCTTCTGCCTTGGGCGGCAATCATGGAAGTCTCAAAGCACTGTGAGCAGGGGGCTTTGAAATACGGCGAGCACAATGTTGATCGCGGTATTCCCCTTTCATCGCTTTGTGATTCCGGAGCAAGGCATTTGGCAAAGTTCTTTGACGGTTGGGACGATGAGCCACATCTCACCGCCGCCGTTTGGAATCTCCTATGGGCGCTGGAAATGAAACTCAAGCGTCCGGATATGTGCGATATACCTTGGAGGGCTGAAAATGGGCAGGACTGAAATTCTCAAAATCAAGGGAGATTGGGAGGAGGTCGTCAACGACTGTCGTGCGACGGTGAAGAAGCCGCCCCTCGGCAAAGAGCCGTCCGCCGACTTCAAACGGCGCATACTAATGGCCGAACACTCCCCTATCCGCGACATTACGGTGAAGTTCCGGTGGAAGGGCATCCCGTATTGGGTGGCGATGCACTGGAAAACGCACCATTGGGAGAGCCGGGTAAATTCACAGCGCAATGACCGGCAGAAAGAATATGACCGCACAAAAGCCCCGCAGGATGCGCCCGTTGACTTCATCGGCGATGCAAACGTGCAGAACCTCATCGACACGTGGAGAAAGCGCCTGTGCCGTCAGGCATCGTCGGAAACGCAGGAATACGCCGAGGACTTCAAAGAAGCTTTGCGAGAGAAAGAGCCCGAAGTAGCAAGCGTGCTTGTTCCGAACTGCGTATACCGCGGCTTTTGCCCGGAAATGAACCCTTGCGGCTGGTGGACTGTTTTTGTGGAGAGTTTGACCCGCGATGAGCTTCTTGACGGGCAGAAGCGATATGCGAAGTACAACGAGTGGTTTGACGCTCACATGAGGTCCAGACATGAGATTTGACAGTCTTGAGGACATGCCCCCGGCGCTGCGGCAGCGTGTGGAGAGTCAGCTTGCAAGAGATCGAGCTGCGCAGATCAAGCAGCGATACGCACAGGGCGCTTCCGAGGTGAGCAAGAGCGCCGCTGCCGCTCTTGAAAAAGACGCGGACGCTTTTCGCCAACTTAGTCAAGATATGGCGGCGAATTGGCAGAAGAAAACGCCCAAGCGTAAGTACAACAACCAGCCGACGGAGCGGCTTTTACCAAATGGCGAGTGCATCAAGTTTGGAAGCAAAACCGAGGCAGCATATTATGACGAGTTGGTCTTGCGGGAAAAGCTTGGGCAGGTGCGAAAGATTCGCTTGCAGGTGGAATACCTGCTGAAACCGGCATACACGGACGGCGAGACCGGGGAGCGTATACCGCGAATAGCATACTTCGCGGATTTCGTTTTCGAGGAACTTCGCGAGGGTGGAAACTGGACAACCCGTATTGTGGACACCAAGGGCGGCGGACGAAAAGGTACCAATACCAAGACCTTTGCCATAAAGCGGAAACTCATGGCAGACAAGGGCTACTTCATCGACACGATTGAGCGACGGAGGTGATTTTGTGACACCGGAAGAATACACGGCATTTAAGCGCCGAGAGTACATGCGCAAGTATCAAGCCGAGTATTGGCGCAAAAATTCCGATAAAATCAAAACTCAACGCAGAAAACGGCGGGATAAAAGAATTGGTGAAGAAGAAAAAGTTTAGACTCTGTTGCCAAAGTTCCGCTTCCGTCATATCATACAAGAGAACATAGAAAATTTCAGGCAGAGTGCTCAAGATAGATATAGCGTGGGCGGCTCTGCCTGTTTTTGATTTGCAGGAGAGGAGGGCGCGCCATGGCAGATAACACAGTCGTACAGCGGTGCTGTTTATGCGACAGGGAGCTGAACGATACGAACGCATGGACGCTGCCTGAACGCTTTGGAAAGCGTTACTCCCCTTACTGCATCAAGTGTCAGCCCAAGGTTTACGACCAGCGGGCGGCAACAGTCGGCTACAAGCTTGCAATGTTCCTTTGCGCGGCAGAGTTCAACATGCCGTATATGCCTGATCTCTTCAAGGCAGCGCAGAAGCTCCAGAACGACAAGACAAACCCGTGGGCAGCATACACGGTGATCCTGTGTCAGAAAGGCTACCACAAGGGCGAGAGATTCGTGCAGTTCGTCGACGGCGTAACTGATATCAAGAAAGCCTTTGACGGCAAATCCGAGACGCTGTATGTCGACGATGAAATGCTCTGCGCCGAGGATTACGTTGAGGGGCGTGTTGCGCAGGAAAAGAAATGGGGCAAAGGCCCCACGGATCACCCTTACACGCAGGAAGATTACGACAAGCTTGACCGCATTTACTCGGCCATAGCGGATGGTAGACCCGCAATAGGCCCTCAGACGCAGATGGCGATAGAGAAAATATCTCGGTGGACACTTGAACAGGATTATTACTTTTACAACGGCGACCCGCAGAAGGCAAAACTGCTGGGTGACCTGATAAAAAGCGAGATGGAAAACGAACAGCTCCGTAAAAAGGACGAGCTACCGCAAGACCTTGAAAAGCTTGACGGCATAGTGAGGGCGCTCGAAGCCAAGGGGCTGCTTGGACTGCCATTTCCGGAACTGCTGGCAAAACTCCATCCTGAGTACCAGATGACAAAGGACGCGGCGGAGCAGATTCTCCTCGCAATTTACAACACAAGCGCGTGGAACGAGGGACGCGCAGAGGTGGCCAGCCTGCCGCCCTCGCTCCGGCTTGATGACGAGTTGGGCGAGTTCATGCAAGAACCCGACGAGGTGGAAAAAGAGATTTACCGCAAGCTCGACCTTGTTCGCGGTGATGCGAAATGAGGAAAGACTACGTTTACAGCCGCAGAAGCGGCGGCTTCATCAAGAAGCAGACCAGACAGGGTGTCAACTATGATGACTTCACCGACGAATGGTGGGCGCTCTTGATATCGTTTTTCCGGTATTATCCCGATTATCTGGAAGATATCACAGAGAATCCGAACTGCAAATATCACAACAGCCTGATAGGCCGCATAATGCGGCGAGCAATGGTACGTTACCGCATGGTGGACATCATAGGTTCACGCGGAACGACCAAAACCAGCGCTGTGATAAGTTCGGCAAGCAATAAAGGCATCTTATACCCCGGCGAAGTCACAGCGTACTACGGCCCCTCCAATAAGCAGACGGCAAAGATAGCGTCGGAGGCATGGCACGAATATCAGTACAACTACCCGTATTTGGCGAAGCACTGGAACGTTAACAACGATTCGTCAGATACGTTCAAGATAAGCACGGCAGAGGGCAGCGCAGTCGAAGTTGCCATAGACCGAGGACGCAACACCCACTGTGTCATAGGCGAAGAGTGCGGACAGGAGGACGGCTCAGTTCCATTCAACTGGTCAGACTTCAATCAGGTGGTCAAGGCAACAAACCGCTTGCAGCACCTTATTGATGGTGTTCCGGATCCGTCACACCAAGACCTCGCCGAGATATACATTACTTCGGCAAGCTCGAAAGAGAACCCCGCATATAGCGTTTACATCAAGGCACGCAAGAAAATGGCTGATGGTGAAAGCGCTTTTGCTTGCGCAATCCCTTGGCAAGTTCCCGTTTTGTGTCATGTAAGACCGTTTGAATACTACGACGGACTGAGAGACACGCTGACGAAAGAAGAGTTCATGCGTGAGTGCGAATCCAAATGCACCGGCAGCGTGGACAATCCCCTTCTCCGCGATCAGTATGTACAGGATGCCAAGACGCTGACCATTATGGAGGACAGGCATTGCGGTGACCCAAACGTGCGGTACTACATAGGCTACGACGTCTCGTACCGACAGAGAAACGGCAATGCAATGTGCGCCGAAGTGGTGTTGAAAACCTACGAGCAGCGCAGGAGTACCAGTTTCAAGAAGGACTGCGTTTATTTGACCGACCTCTCCCCGCTTGATGCGGAGCGGCAGGCGCGGAGAATAAAGAACCGCTGGGCGCAGTACCGCCTTGCGGGAGCGCCCGAACCGATCATCGTTATTGACTCATGGCAGTTCGGCGAGGCTGTTGTACAGCAGCTCCATAGAGACCTTGAGGATGGGCTTCCGCCACTCTGTACGGTCAACAATGACGACCGATACCTCGATTTGGTTCAGAAAAATGCAAAACCGTGTATTTATTCACTTTATGCAACACCGGGGCGCAGCGGTGCAGACCCCAACATCGACATGATCGACTACCTCACACGAGAGTTTGAACATGGTAATGTGGGCTTGCTGATAACCAATGTACACGAGGGGACACGGGCTTATAAAATGGCACACAATCTCAAGGATGATACGCAGGATGTCAAAATTCAGCATCCGTATCTCAAAACCAAGGAACTGTGCGACCAAATAGCCAACCTGCGCCGAAAGAAAACCGGCAGCGGTTGGACACAGGAAGAGATAAACACCCACATCAACAAGGACTTGTGGTCGGCAATGATGTATGCCGCGAGACCTATAAAGCTTGACGAGGACGCGTTTGTGGCATCGCAGAACAAGCGTAAGAGCAGTTATCAGGAAGAGGCTGAACGCCTCGACAGTGAGATAACATACGCGCCGGTGAAGACGCGGAGCGTAAGGCGACTTGGCCGAGGAGCAATAGTTTAATGGATATCACGAAAAACAAACTGTGGGCGCTACCCACGACTGATAAAAACCTGAAATTGCAGGAAACATTCAGCCATTTCTACTCGGACTCAGACCACATTCTGATAATTTCTTCCGACGCTCCGCAGGACGCATTAGAGGTCACGCCTGACCTTGAATATCTCCTGACACAGTCCGATTGGCTGTGGATATGGAGCGAAAGTAGCGCGATACAGCGCGAGGAAGAACTAAAATACCGCAAAGAGCTTGACGATTACATGAAGGACTTTGAAAAGCGATTTTTCGCCGAGCTCGATAAACTGCAGAAAGGTGGAGCGGACATTGGAAATACAGCAGATGGGGCCGATGGAAGCTCCGGCAACGACGAGTTATAAAGCACTCGGAGAGATATTGCAGAAAGCCAACAGCATGTACGGCGGCATGGGAATGAGTGACTACTTTACCGCTTTTTCCGCTGCCGGTGGGCTTGGGTTTCTGAACAACTGGCCGCAGATACAGAATACCCGCGTAAAGGGCATAAACACACGCCCTGCCGAGTTCACCAAAGATCAGATAAGCACGATGGTGCAGAACCCGGACGGCAGTGAAAAGAGTTTGAGGGCGGTTTCAGCGTCACTTGCGTACAGCACCAAGACTTATGATCTGATCCTTAAGACCTATCCTGACACGCTCACCTATTCATGGTACGTATATCCCACATACACCGATACCGAGATAAGCAAAAAGGATAAGTTGCGCGACATGCTGCTTGCGCAGCGGCTCGTTCAGACTGTGGGTGCAAAAGAAAAAGCCCATGAGCTATGCGGCCTGTGCATGAAATATGGCAAAGTGTTCGTCACCCCACGCATTTCGGTCGATAAGAGTCACAACAAGATAAACTACGCTTTCTTGCAGGAGCTTCCGATGGACTGGTGCAAGATCGTAGGTTATAACAACGGTCCCGGCAAGTACACTGTGGCATTTAACCTATTCTACTTCATGCGACCGGGCAATGACTGGCGTCAGTTCGGTGACCTTTTCGAGCCGTACATGCGAATTTTCGATGAAGTAGTCGTAAAAACGCCGGGAAAGTACGTTTACAACGGCATTGACACAGATAAATTCAAAGCCATTCATGCGAACGAGACAATAGGAAATCCCGAATGGGTGGCCGTAGGGCGACAGTATTTCTACTGGGTAACGCTTCCCGCCGATAGGGTTTTCACCATAGAAGCGGACGATACCACTCCCCTTGTTATCCCGCCGAACACCGGCATGTTCGTGTCGCTGACGCAGATACCTAATTACGAGGCAGCACAGCTTGAAATAATTCTGAACCCGTTGACGTCGGTACTGACTGGCTCGCTTGAAACCTACGACCCAAAGGTGCCGGGAGATGCCGATCCCATACGCGTCTCGCCGAGTTCAAGAAAGCTGTTCGAGTATTATTGGTATCAAATGCTCAATCTGAACAACACGAGCGGCATAGGGATTTACCTTGCGCCTGCGAAAGACTTGAAGCTTCAGACGATTTCTGACACCGTGGCAAACACGGACATAAGCTCGACGGCGTATTCAGACCAGATTCTCAAAGCCGGTCTCCCCTCTCTCATCCCCACCACAAACGACCCCAAGGTCGGTGTGGCACAGCTTTCCGCTTATCTTGCAGCTTCTTATGCGAAGTTCATATATGGCAGCATGGAGCGGATAATGAACTGGATGATAGAGAGTCTGAACTGCAAAACCCCGATGCGCTTCAAAATGTTCGGTGACATCTTCAAGATAGACGACGAAATTGAGAACGCACGTAAAGGCATGACAAACGGCTGTCTCACCGATACGCTCAAATATGATGCGCTGTCCGGACACACAATACTTGACGATATTGCGATATCTGATTTTGTGGACGAAAGCGGCGTGATGGATAAGCGCAGACCGCTTGTTACCTCATATTCTGCCAAGCAGGAGTCCAGCGGGCTTCCGCCGCAGGCAAAAAAAGAAATCTCCGACGACGGGCGACCGGAAGAACCCGGCAGCATAAACGGCGAAACCCATGAGGAAGAGATATGAAAGAGCGGCCTCAAGAAAAACCGCCTGAGTTGTCTGCCGAAATGATAGCAATTATCAACAGGCTACTTCAAGAAGGCAAGCGGCTGGAAATTGCTGCAAAACCCAACGGGATTCACCTTTGGGAGATCAAAAACAAGAAAATAGAGATGTAAGGAACCTCACGTAGGAGGTTCGACAAAGCCAAAGCAGGGCTATTAGCACGAAGAAATTCGTGTTGGTAGCCCTGTTTTTTTATTTCACAGCAAGGGAGGAATGAGACTTGAGAGACTTTTACGCCGCGTATCGGGAGGACAGATATTCCTTCCTTTATGAACCGATGCGCAGGGCAATGAGCGCAATGGGAAACGCCATGTGGAGTTTTGCAGCAATAAAGGAGCACACATGGTACAGCGGCTATGCAGCCCTGACGCGCGCCATCCATGCGCTTGAGCACAAGCAGCCCGAATACATCGATCAGTTCAAAGACATCATGGCAAAACTCGGACTTCCGCTGAGTTATCCCTCTATCCCAGAAACGCAGGACAGGTTTTCCACCGTACCTGAGGTGCTGGACAAGTGCATCAGCCTTATCGACGACGTGAATGATGGGCTGTCCGGGGTCATTGAGGTTTGCGACAACGCCAATTTTGAGCCGCTGGCACGCTACGCCGAGAACGTCCAGATGGAGAACTATCAGGACAGGCAGTGGCTGTGCGAGGCCAAGGCAATGGCGGAAAACGGCGGAATCAGCAGCACCAGTTTTGATAACTGGCTCAACCGCACGCTCAATGTGCCACAGAAAGAGTGATGCCTTATGGCCAAGAACAGATACAAAGGCGCTGAAATAACGCGCACGTCGCGAGGGCAGTTAAAAATCCTGTCCTCTGGCGATAGAAAACTCTACCGGGTCGAACTGTGGATGCTCAACGACAAGGTGAACCGCAACAACTGGAAATACATCAACCTCGCGGCGCACCTGCCTGAGTTCAAGGACATTCCTATTCTGACCGCCTATCTCCCAAGCGGGAAGATCGGCGATGGACACAACTACGACCTCAAGAGAGACCCGAAAACGGGTGAAACCTACGCATCTTTTACTGCCGCCGATGCCGAAAGGATAGTCGGCTGGATCCCGAAAGATGCGGACATCCGCTTAGAGCGGAAAGAAGACACAAGCTGGATAGTGGCCTCGGCATTTCTGTGGAAATGGTACGCACCAGAATTGGTTGACATGATCGCTCGGCAGGGGAACGGCATGGAAATCTCCATAGAAACGCTCGTGACCAAAGAACACATGGAAGGCGACGTTGCGGTCGAAGAGGAATACGTAGTGCTCGGTGTCACCGTCCTTGGTGCGGGAGTTGCCCCGGCTGTAGCGGGCGCGACCATCCAGTCCCTCTCTGCGATGAGAAACAGCATGGAAAAGATGTGTCTGAAAGCTGCCTCATACGCAAAGGAAACTACAGCAAAAACAACCACACACAACAAAGGAGTGAAAGAAAACATGATTGACAAAGCACGACTCAAGGAGCTGTCGGAGAAGTTCAACGGCTATACCGTAGTCGGCGCTTCGAGCGATCTGAAGCTTCTGGCTCTTGTGAGCGCAACCGGTGTGCCTTTTACCTACTCCGTCGAGGAAAGCGATAGAGGGAACATCATTCCAGACCGAATAGTGAGAGCCAACGCCTATGTCTCCTATGAGATAGGCGAATCCGAAGTTCAGGTAAGTCTCGAAACCTTTATGGGCGACGCTGAAACGCGATACAACGCCGCAGCTGAACAGGCCAAGACCGACGCAGATACCATCAAGCATCTTTCTGAGCAGATCACTGCGATGAAGAGCAAGGAAGACAAGCGCCGTCTGAGCGCCGCAAAGGCCGCCCTTGAGGATGAGTTCAAGCAGTGCAGCGGTGCCGAGGGCAAGTTCGACAGCGAAATCATCGCCGACCTGAAAGCAAAGGTCGATAACGGCGATTTTACCGCCCGTGAAGATGAGGACGGCAACTGGCTTGGCGAAAACGACGTTCGCACGAGCGTTAAGGCAGTCTGCATGGACGCTCAGAAGAAACTCGACGAGGCGGCTGCCAAGGCAAACGAGAAGCACTACTTCAACTTCAACACCGTCAAGGGCAACTCTGCTGGAGGTCCGCGCACTTTCGGCGAGTTTTTCAAGGGCGACGCTCACGAATAATGAAAAAGGAGTGACTAAATAATGGCTTTTACTGAAAAAACCGCATTCCTTCCGAGAATGTGGAATAACCGCAACGACGACCTGCAGAACATCGCGGGTAAGTTCGGTAGCCTCTCCGGCACGACCTTCACCCCCGCTGACTGCTCCGCAGGCCTCATCTGCAATAAGGGCGCACACATGGCGACCGGCGGCTACCAGATGACCGCAGCCGCAGACGGCACTAAGGACGTTTACTTCTGCAATCCCGGCGATGTACAGCGCGGCACGATTGGCAACGGTCTGTACGCAGAGGGAATCAACACTCTCGGCCTTGGCATCCCGTCCGGTGTTCTGGACACCTTTTCCAAGGCTATCCCCGGCGAAACCTACGCTTTCGGCGAGGGCAACTTCTCCACCGCTGTAGATGCCACGACCAACATCTACGCCACCATCACCAATGGACTGCTCGTCGGCACCAATGCCGCCCCCGCAGCCGGTTCGGGCATCTACTTTGAGCTCGACACGGGTCTCGGTATCGACACTTGGACTGAGGCCAACTACAACGCTGGCAGCAGATATAACCTGCTCTGCCGCAAGGCGTAAGGAAGGGAGGGCACACAACAATGAATGAACTGCTGAAGTTTAACTCTGCCCTCGGCAGCCTGACCAGCAAGCCGCTGTCGTGCGACGAGTATGCCGACCTCGTTACACGCGGTAGGATTCTCGCTCTTGAGAAGGCTGGCCGCGAGAAGAACAGAGCGCTCTCCGCCGCTGGTAAGCCCACGGAGGACTTTGCTTTTGCCTGCAACAGCGCAAAGGCTTTTGAGGAGCAGTGCCGTGAGTGGACTGACGACGTGCTGTACTTTGCCGCTTCCAAGGCCAACTCCGTTCTCGGTAAGTCTACCGACCGCAAAGACCGCAGCACTTTTGCCAATATGTCCCTCGCTACTGACCCCATCTTCCTCAAGGTCATGGCGACCATAATCGGTGCGACCTACTACCCCGTTACTCCCGCCCTCATCTCCCCGCTGGTGGGTGAAATGGTTTCTGTGGAGACCACTCCCAAGGGCAAGACCAAGACCATCAATGTGACTTCCAACGCTGTGTTCCAGTACAGAGACACCTCCTGGACTTCTCTGCGCAGCGTGCCGCAGGATCAGCTCTACGGCAACACCATCACGCTCAATCCCAAGCCTTTCGCTACTCGCGGCGTTATCAACTTCTACCAGATGATCGGCAACGAGGGCAACCTCGTCGATACTGTCGCCGCAATGGCTGGCGGGTATGCCGCATACATCATGCAGAAGTTCACCACCGCCTTCGTTGAGGTTGCAGGCAACACCAAGTACGTCCCCTCTGCTCTGAAAGCCACCAGCTACACGAGCAACAACTGGGCGACCGTCTGCCAGAATGTTGCAAAGGCTAACCGTGTCCGCCGCGATCAGCTCATCGCCTACGGTGATTTCATGGCACTGCGCAATGTCATCCCCGATACCACGGGGCTCGCCAACGCAATCATGTACCAGCTCGGCGATCAGTACTTCCGCAACGGCTACATAACCTCCAAGGACGGCGTGCTTCTCTACGAGATTCAGCCGACTTCCACTCCGGAGTCCATCAACACCACCCTGACCAGCATCTTCCCGACCGACATGATTATCATCGCTGCCCGTGCAAACGAGCGCTATGCACCTATGGTCATGTGCTTCGAGGAGGGCGCTGACACTCAGATCACCCTCACTCCGGGCGAGGACACCATCGCAACCGGCAGAATCGAGCTTCTGCAGGTCGACAGCGTTGATATAGCTCCGATTCTGGCAAGCCGTATCGGCATCATCTCTGGCGTCACCAGCACCTGATAATCCGCAAGCAGAGGAGGGATGACCTCCCTCCTCTGTCATCTGCCATGAAAGGAGAAATTGAGAGATGGCAATGAGCGAAGAGCAGAAAAGAAAAATGGCCGAGGGCAGGAAGAAGAAAGCGGCTGAAAAGGCTGCTGAAGCTGCCAAGCCCAAAGAAGCGGAGAAGCCCGCAGAGCCTGTTGTACAGGCAGTATATGTCACTCCCAACGAGAAGATGGTGCAGTGCATCTACATTGACAGCGTTATCCCAAATAACGAGATCATCATCGGCAATGGCCGAAAGATAAGCGGCAGCGGACGAGTGTTCTCTGTCCCCCTGAGCGAGTTTGAGAGCACGTTCATCACACCGCTTATAGCAAAACTCATCAAAACCCGAAGAATCATAGTGCTGGACGGCCTGACCGACGAGCAGAGAAGCCTTTATGACTGCGAGTATGCCGAAAATGAAGTTATCCGCCGCGAGGGTGTTTTTGATTTCTTCTTCAAGAAAGAGATACCCGAAGCCGCAGAGATATTCGGCAGCCTGTGCGCAGAGCATCAGGAGCTTGTAGCGGCGCGTTTCATGGATGCCTATCTGAACAATGGCAGCCCTCTCAAGCGGTATGTAAGCCGTGCCAGAGTCGTAGCACTCAACAATATATCTAAGGAAAAGCACAACGGCGAGGGCATTTTCAAGCCCATGCTCGAAGCGCTGAATGCAGAAGATGTCTAATCAGGAGGATGTCCCCAGATGAATGAAGTGGTCATTGCGATACTTGGCGGTAGCGCCGGGGCCGCCATTATAAATGGCGCATTCAAGCTCATTGAGTTAGCGGCAAACAGAAAGGCTCAGAAAGACGATAAAGCCGAAGCCAAGGCAGACAATGACAAGCTTCAGGATAGCGACATCGCAGAAATCAAAGAGGCCATTAAGTCCATCGAAGAGAAAATCAGCTCTCTCGAAAAAAAAATTGCGGACGTGATGGTAGGCGAACAGGAGTCACTTGGCGACCGTGTCAAGCACCTGTGCGAGAAGTACATCGAGCAGGGCTTCGTTTGGATGGATGACCTTGCAAACTTGAAGCGCATGCACAAGGTATACCACACCATCCTCAACGGAAACGGCTTCTACGACGATGTCATGGCTAAAGTTGGGGAACTCCCAATCAGAGTAAAAGAAAGGAAGATACCAAAATGATAGAAAACATGACCAATGCAGCAGTGGAAATCGCTGCCAATCTCATTACCCAGCTCGCAATCATAGCTCTGACCACTGCGTTTGCGTGGCTCACGGCCAAGATAGGAAAGAACAAGCACCTTGAGAACATCAACGCCGCCAAGGACGAGCTGAAAGATGCGGCCATCCAGACCGTAGGCGAGCTCAACCAGCTCTTTGTCTCCGCTTGGAAAGAGACTCAGGGAGGCAAGCTCACGGAAGCGCAGATTGCCCACCTTGGTACGGAACTTGTTAATTTGACCCTCAAAAAGATGAGTGGCAGTGCAATTAAAGTCCTTGAAGCTGCCAGCATCGATCTTGAAACCTACATACACGGCGTAGCAGAGGATTGGATCAGCACCCTCAAAGGCAACGGCGTAGAGGTGGGAGTTCTTACCGGCGTTAAGTAAATGAATCTCTTTGAAAGCGAGGCGAGTTTTTGATGAGCACAGTTTGGGAACCAATCGAAACGCAGGCAATGACCTACATAAAAAACGATTTGTCCCTTGATTGGGACATGAAGAACCGCCCCGCTGTCTTTTATAACCGCATGGCGGCATACATGGAATGGGCAATTCCCCTTTTCAACCGTCCACCTGAAATGCTGCTGAAGCTGAGAGACGTTACCGAACCGGATTTTGAGGATGTAGATTACACCCCTCCGCGCAACTTAGAAGCCCCCGTGACGATAGAAACCAAAATCATCGGCTTTGACATCTGTTCATGTGGACTTATGGACAGAGACCAATTTGGCAATGTTACATACTCCCCCGTTCCTTGCGTCTACAGTGCGGAAACGGGCGATGTAATCGTCAACATCGACCTGACAATGGACGATACGCTGTCCATCAATCTTTATAAAAGCGGCGAATTTGCCGCAGACCTCAACCGTACGGAGCAGACGATCCTCGCTTACGGCATTTATGCCGCGTGGGAACATCGGTTCGATAACAATGCTATAGAGCGCACATCGAAAATACGTGACAGCTCTTTTACCACGATAAGTGAGGCATCACAGACGAATGCCAACACCGCGCGACAGAAAGAAGTCTTGCAGCAGTTGTACGGTATGCTCCGCCACTACGAGGAAAACAGCACCTACATAGCAACTGTTTTGAGCACAAACATCTAAGGAGAGGAGGCGGGGCATGAATCTGAACAGACTGGCACGAAACGCCGGGATGCTTGGCGGATGCGACTACGCCCCGCTGAACACCGAATGGATGCACTCGCAAGGCTTGCAGAAGCAGTATTTCATCCATTTAACTCAGGCTAACGCCGTTGATGTGGGCGAGATTGCAGACAACGTATTCAATACGGCCTGTCAGGGCGTGGACAACACCAAGGATTGGTATGCGTACACGCCAATCCAAATCCGCTCAACCTTTGCGTCTTCATCCGCCACCGGCGAATTGCAGCCTGACGATTGGCAGCGAATCTATATCATCCAGCCCGCGGGGCTGACCTATATCCCTATCGGCTCTTACATGCAGTACGCCAACAATTGGTGGATCGTCTACAAGCCCAACAATATGGGTCTTGGGATGGGACAGGCCGTCGTGCGACGCTGCAATGCCGTTATCAATGTCCTCGACTACTACGGCAACGTTATCCAAGTTCCAATGAGCTACGCCAAGATGGGCACTCTCGGCAACGCAAGCCATGCGACGGAGAACAGTATCACCGCAAAGAACTATATCTCCTGCGTATGTCAACTCAATAAATACTCCAAGGCGTTCGTGGAAAACACTCGCCTCTTGCTGGGCAACATGTCCTACGCAATGCGCGGCGTGAACAACTTCACAAGGGAGTTTACGAACGATCCGGACAGCGTACATATCATCACTTTCACGATAGAAATGACGGAGCCGCTGCCGCAGGACGACTTTGAGCGCGGGGTGGCTGATGGGCTTGCTTTCAAGTGGCTGATCTCTCTGACCGCAGATAAGAGCATGAACGCAGGGGCAACTCAAACGATAGCCGTGAAAAGCGTCAGGAACGGCGAAACCGTCGTTTCTACGGTCGATAACCCCATCGTTTATGTATTTACATCCTCCAACGAGAAGGTGCTCACAGTAGACGAAGACGGCCTTGTAACAGCTGTCAGTGAAGGCTCCGCGACTGTGACTGTGACGCTCGCTCAAAACCCGGAAATCACTCAGAGTGTAGATATCAAGGTCGCATCGGTTGGCAGAGGCCATGTCGCCTTTACCAGCACGGCTATTACTGCACTCCCCGCGTTTGAGAGCACAGAGATAAGCGCCGCTTGGTTTGAGAACGGCACTGTGACAGACGAAACAGTTACATTCAGTTTCTCAGGAGCCGACGAGGACGCATACAGCGTGACCGTAAGCGGCAACACAGCAACGCTCACCTGCTACGGACTTTCAGATAAAGCGCTGATCGTGACAGCAATGCACGGAGACAGCACCGCTCAAATGAGCATAGAACTTTTGGATTGAGGTGAATCCCCATGAAGTACGAATGTAAACACGCCTACGAGGCTGACGGAATCCCTTACATAGTCTGTGGACGAGAACCGAAGCCTTCCACCGTGGATAAACAGAACCTATATCACTCGCTTTGCCCCTACCAGCGCTTTTGCGGCCAGAAGAGATGCGCAGTGCTGCTTCCTGAATGGGTGCATTGCAAGAAAAACGCTGCTGAGAAGCCGCAGGAAGCCGCAGGAGAGCCGGTAGCCGCCGAAGTGGGCACAGATATTTCCGAGAAGAAAAGCGCTCAGAAGCGCAAGAAATAAGCTTTAACGCCAAAGGTAAAGGAGATACGAACGATGGCGATAACGATAACGGAAGAAATGCTGAGAAAGGCCGATGACTATCTCAGTCTATCGCAGAAAGAGGGCATGGCAAAATCCTTTGCCATTGCTTGTGTGGAAGAAATGGCATCTTCAGGTGGAGGAATCACGCCCCCGCTGTTAAAAGAGCGCTTCGGTGTCAAGCAGCGTTTTCTTATGGGGGTTCTCGCAAAGAGCTATCTTCGCCAGACATTTAAGAAACAGACCTTCGTTTTGGATGACGGTGTAAAAACTGTCTCCGGTGTGCTGGACGTTTGCATGACCGATGAAGCCTATGACGAATGGGCCGAGAGCCATGTGTTTTCTCAGATGAACCGCTTCATACGTCGGCATGACGGTGATGTGGCAGATAAAGCATACGAAATAATCCGCGACTGGAAGATGTTCGCTGAAATGCTCGACAAAAGCATACAGGACCTCATTGTACAGAACAACGACCCTGTGGGGCGCGTGATGCGAATGCTGACAGCGCAGCTTACCCCTGAAGCAGTCAATTCACTCCTCGCGCAGTTGGAGGAGGTCAAGGGCATGGCAGAGCAGCTTCAGAAGGAGAACGGAAATGCCTGACTGGATAGGCGTGCAGCCCTCTGTCGATAGCCCCTACTACCCCTACACGAAAGTTGTAGCGGGGAACACGATGGAGGGTATGGAAGAAATTCCGTACCGGCTCATGAAGTACCTCATGGATTTGCCATCCCGCGGATATACGCCCCCATCAGACAATAAATATCCCCGTGCAAGACTGAAAAAGCTGCTGTATTGGGACGGTGCTAAGCCTCTTGACCAGCCGCTTCCAACGCCACAGCAGATCAAGTCGATTCAATTCGACCCACTGCACCCGGCAGACGCGCCCGATTCCGAGCGAGGCTATCGCATTTTTCCACAAGAGCTTGTGCGGCAGAGCCAAGACTCAGCGCAGAGCGTTTTGAGAATCTATCTTGGCCCCGTCAACCGCATTCAGCAGAAAGACACATTCATTTTCCGACAGACTGTCATTTACTGCATTATGTGCAACTACGGCATCGAAGCAAACATGCAGGTGATAGGCAACTCAAGGTCGTTCGCCATAGTACAGGCAATACTTGCTGCCACAGAAGGCGTGAACTTCGGCGGGATAGGCTCGCTGAATACATACCAGATCACAAAGTTCGATGATGAGCGCGTGAACACCGGCTACAAGATTTACCAGTACCTCGACTGGAACGGCGATGACAACATTTAACAAAGGCATACACGCCGAGGAGAAGATATGCAAGGCGTTAACAAATATGCAAGCGAAGTCCGAGAAAACAAAGAAATCGAGTTTAACGGACTGACATTTTACCCGCTGACGGTACGCGACTTTCCCCTGTATCGAAGTGCAGCCGCAGCATTTGAACTCATGCAATCCTCATTGCCGCCGAAGTTTGCCCGCCTGTCATGGTGTCAGTGCCTTGACGAAATGGACAAGCTTGGCAACGGCAGCGCATTTTTATCCCCCGTTCTTAATGTTCTGGCAAAGGCGCTCAGATTGGAAAGGATCCTGCTTCCAAGCGGCGACTATGGGTATCAGATTTCCACCCTGCGGAAAGAAGGTTCTCTCATAGGAATCTACATTCGGGAGCACGAAACCGTTCTGACGATTCAGAAGATGGACGAGGTGCGGCAGTTGATCGCCGCGCAGAACGACTATCAAATTCCGGATGAAAATTGGAATCCGGAGCTGGTCGCAGCAGAACAGTACCTCGCCAATCAAAACGCGCCCAAGCTTGACGTTGAGGTCGACGCATGGGTCTATTCCATAGCCGCAAATGTTGGAAGAGACGCGGATGAGCTATGGGATTGGCCTATACGGAAATTCAAAGGGTTCGACAAGGCGATTGATAGGACCCTTGGGTATCAAATCTTCACGCTGGCGCAAGCGGTCGGTCTCACCAAGTTTGAGAGCGGCGCGCCTTATCCGACGTGGCGATTCGACAGGATTTCGGAGCTGCCTGTCGGATTCAAGACACTGACACAGCTCGAAGCCAAGGCGAAGGGGCAGCTCCCTGAGCCTATCTCACAAAAATAAGGAGTGATACATAATGTATTCTTACAGCCCTCAGTATGAGTTTTCCAAGGGTGTCGCGTACTTTGAGGCGTTCGATGTCGCTACCGACGATCTCGTAGGCTACTCCAAGTATGTGACCGAGTTCTCCCCGGCTGGCAGCATGAATGACGGCGCTGTTGAAGGCGGACCCGGCAACATGCTCATCATGAATATCCCTGACACTACTCGTCTGTCTTTCACCGCAAAGACCGCAGACTCCGCGCTGAACAACATGGCGCTGACTATCGGCCAGAGTCTGACCGGCAACGGCGTTGTGGAGACCTCCCGACCCGTCATTGCGTCTGACACTACGCTCAAGCTCACCGGTGCTGTAGCCCCGCTGGGCGGGCAGAATGGCCCTATCGCCTACGTCATGGCGTCTACCGGCAACGATAAGGACAGCGTTGCGGCAAACAGCGGCAAGGCATACAAGGTTGGCACGGACGGCACCATTCAGGGCTTTACGGCAGTCGCAGGCAACACCTACTGCGTGAAGTATTTCGTGCAGAACAGCTCTGCCCTCCAGCTCTCTGTTCCGGCACTGTTCCAGCCCAAGATCGTCCGCGTTCACTTCGCGGTCAACATCTACGCCAAGAAGGTCGGCGGAGACGCGAAGAGCTCTTCCCTCTACAAGATTCGCCACTACTATATCCCCTATTACTTCTTCACCGGCGCACTGTCCGACACCATCAACCAGACCACTCCCGGCTCTGTTGACCTGTCCGGCAACTGCCTGACCGCTGATGAAGTCGGCACCGATGTCTGCGCAAGCAACGCCATGCCGAACTACTGCTACATCGTTGATGAGTTCGTGTCCGGGACTTCCACCGGCGCTATTGAAGGTATCTACTTCATCGGCGCGGGCGCAGGCGTTTCCGTGGCAAGCGGCTCCACCACCACCCTCGTAGCCAAGTACGACGTTGCAGGGTCTCTGACCAACATCTCCGATATGAGTGAAGTGACCTTTGCCACTGCGGCAGAGTCCACAGCAAAGTTCGATGACCCGCACTCCCCTATCCTGACCGGTGTAGCGGCTGGTACTACCACCGCCACCGTCACGGTGACTAACAGCGAGACAAAAGCCGTTTACACGGACACCATCCCCGTAACCGTCACCTAAATCTAAACAAAGCCCCCGGCGCAAGTCGGGGGCTTATCCAAGACAGATGAATGATTCTTTCAACAAGGGCTTGTTCCTGTGTTTTGGAGGATGATATGAGCGTTATACAGGATTACATGCAGATTCGCGCATTGCTGGATGCCGCTATTGAAAACGCACTGAGAGACAATGTCGCTGACGGGCTGAAAAAGGCTATACAGGAAAAGGCTCAAGAGAATGTCTACAGTTACCACGCATCTCCGTCCGCAATGTATAAGCGGCGTGAAGAAAATGGCGGTCTCATTGATGAGGCGACCATGATAACCACTGTCGAAGGCTTGACGTTGACACTGGAAAACGCAGCAGAGCCGCAGCATGCCAACGGCATTGATCTCACCCCGATCGTCGAGGAGGGCGACCCCGATTGGCATCAGCCGTTCGCTCGACCTTTTATGGATGAAGCGCGGAACGAGTACGTGGACAACGGAAAGGCTGACAGCGATATTGCCGCTGCCTTGAGGGGTATGGGGTTCACGGCTTCTTGACCGGATTTACAGACTTTTGAGATGATTTTTTCTTTGAGTTTGAAGGCTTGTCGGTTCTCAGCATGGCGGCAAGCGCCCATTGCTGACCGAGAGACATACCGCCTTGACCTTTGGCAAAGGCTTGAGCGGCCATTTGGGATTCATCCCACTTCATGAAATCAACTCCCTTCTATTAAATTATACACCATGCGCCGTTATGTTGCAAGCGGAGGTTAATACCGAATGGGGACCGTAGTACAGATACAAGTAAATGTAAATGACGCCAAAGCGCTTGCGGCGCTAACCAACATTGAAACCATTGGCAAAAGACTGAGCAGCACGCCGATAGAAATAAAAATCAATGCTGGGGCTGTTGACACAGTCTCAAAGTCGGTTATCCAGTTGGCAAAAGAGCAGACCAAACAGGCTACTGCAAGCGCAAAACAGGCCGCGGCAGAAGCTAAAGTTCAGGTCGCGCAGGAAAAAACGAGACAAACTTCTAACAGACTTGCCGCGCAGCAAGAGAAGACCGCGCAGTCGGCCAATAGATTGGCCGCAGGACAGACGAAAGCCGCGTCCGCAACACAGAAAGCCGGTAGCGAGGCGCAGAAAGCCTCTGCACTGACCGACCTTTTAGGAGACAGTATTGGCCGTATCGTTGCCAAACAGGCCGCATGGCAGCTTATAGGCAACGGAATAGCCGGAGTAAAGAACGCCTTCGTTGATGCCCTCGACACAATGAAAGAGGTTGACAGTGAGCTTGCAACAGTACGCAAGGTCACGGGCATGACCAAGGATGAAATGAACGCTCTCGGCGAAGCGGCGTACTCCACAGCATCAAAGTACGGCGTTTCGGCAAATGAATACCTTGAGAATGTTTCCACTTTCGCCCGTGCCGGTTATAAAGACGCATCCGAAGAGCTCGGCGAACTGGCAATAAAAACTCAGCTCGTCGGTGACACGGATCAGGAGACCGCGGCTCAGTTCCTGCTTTCAGCCGATGCCGCATGGAAGTACCACGGCAATGTTGAAAAACTTTCCCTCGCGCTGGATGAAGCAAACACCATAGATAACAACTACGCGACCTCCATCCAGAAAATAGCCGAAGGCTTGCCCATCGTTGCAAACGTGGCTTCAATGGCCGGTATGTCTATGGAAGAAACTATAGGCATGCTGGGCACCATCACTGCCGTCACTCAGGAGAGCGGCACTAAAGCTGCAACCGCGGCCAGGGCGCTTATTCTCAATATTCTTGGCGACACCACCACGGAGATTTCTGAGGGTGTGACCGCAACGGAAGAATCCGTCAAATCTCTGAGCGGCATTCTCCAGAAGTACGCGCCTGAGGTCGTCGCGGCGGCGCAAGCTACGGGTAAGCTTATAAACCCGATGAAAGCCATAGAGGCGCTGTCCAAGGCAGCCAAGGACGGGCTGCTCACTGAAGCTGACCTCATGACGCTGGTCTCCGCACTCGGCGGTAAACTCCGCACGAACCAACTTGTCGCACTGCTCGAAAACTTCGACATGTACAGCGACATGCTGCGGGATATAGGCGTTGCCGCCGGAAGCGCCGATCAGGAAATCAGTGTCATGCTGGACACTTGGGACGCCAAGGCAAATATTCTCAAGAACACATGGACTGAGTTTGTCTCCCATGTCGCCGACACGAGCCTGATAAAGGGCGGACTTGATGTCATTACTGGGCTTATCAAGGGGCTTGACAGTGATTTGGGCCATTTCGCGCTCACTGTCGCTGGCGTTACAACAGCCGCAGCCGCCTGTATCGAAATAGCAAAATCGCTCAACGGTACAGCCTTTATCTCAACCCTAACGGGGATGCTGCAAAGCGTTACCGACTTCAGGGCGGGAATTGCATTGCTTACCGAGACGATGCTGGCAAGCCCCCTATTTTATGTTGCGTTGGGGGCAGCAGGCATATATGGCATAGTCAAGGGACTTGATGCCCTAATAGTCACTACTGATGAACAGGCGGAAGCTCTTTCTAAACTTAAGGCACAGTATGATGAGACATACGGGCAGGGCACACGCTTTGACGACCTCAAAAGCAGAGTCGATGAGCTGACGATCGCTGAACAGAATGAGTACAACATTCTGAAAATGCGAAATGACGAAGCCGAACGGCAGATCAAAATTGCCAAAGATGCTGAGTTCGAGCAGTGGATGTCCGAGAACTGGAATCAGAAAACGGCTGTCTATCCTGAAAAGTGGAGTGAGCCTGTTTCTTGGTCGACCACTGGTGCAGATACCGTAAGTAAGTTTAGAAGCGAACTTGCAGCGGCTCATGATGAGTACAACAAGGGTCAAATCACCTTAACTGAATACAAGGTTAAGATCGCCGAGGTAGCATCCGGGTACGATGCCCTATATGACAAGCTCGCTGGATATAGAGATGCTGGTGAAGCAATCGGAGAAGATGCCGAAACCTTCTTAGAGCTTTATGAAATGCTTGCCGAACAAACAGCGGAAGCTGGCGACACGACGGCGGATGCCTTTGACGATATCACCGATGCCACAGATGCAGCCACAGAAGCATTGCAGCGCTATGAGGACGCGCTGGCCGGGCTTAAAGACCGCGAGGAAGCCGCGAACAAAATTCGTAGTGCCTTTGAACAGGCTAAAGAAGACTTTGAATCCGGCAAATTAGGCTCTGTAAACTTGGGCGCATTCTTGGACGCCTATGTCCCCGACGATGTGAAGAGTAAGCTCAAATACAGCGTTGAGGACATGTGGGCTTGGGTCATGAACGGCAACACGGGCAAGATTCTTGGTGCTGGTGACAACATGTTCTATGAGGCGTTCAATGTAATCAAGGACGCATTCAACGGCGGTGCCCTTGACGGCATTGTCGAGTTGGACGGAGATGTCATCAAAACCATTTCGTCCGTACAAGAGCTTGCTGATGCCCTTGGAATAACAGAAGCCCTTGCACAGTCAGTCATCGAAGCCATCAGCAATTACATGGACGGTATGTTTTATACCGGCGACCAGGCGGCAAATGTGCTGACGCAAGTCAATGATGCGCTTCAGGGCACCACACCCACACTCTATGGTTTCCTCGAAGCCCTCAGGGACACTCAGGGCTTTACGACCGTCGAACAGATTCTCGAATCGATGGAGGCTCTCCAGCGCGCGGGTGCAATAGACTGGACGGCAAAACTCGGCGTTGAAACATGGGAACAGGCAAGAGATTTAATCATTCCGGTCATCGAGCAGCTTATGGGAAAGACTCAAGAGCTTGCGGATGCCGCAAATGAGCCTATTAGCATAAAAGTCGAGACGGACGATGCCGAAGCCAAAATCAGAGACCTTGAAGAGAGACAAGCTGCCCTTGCCGACAACCCGATAGAAGTTCCGACAGAAGCCCCCGGTGCGGAAGAGACCGCAGAAGAATTAGGCAATATCAAAGAGACACAAGACGGAATATCTGATGAGAAAGATATTAACGTCTCTGTCACGGATAATGCCACAGATACTCTCGTCTCGATCAGGAACTTGCTTGCATCGATTCAGAGCAAAACTGTTGTGGTCACGGTTATCACCAATTATGTCACTACGGGCAGCGGCGGACGTGCTCACGCTTCCGGTACAAAAAACGCTCCGGGCGGCCCCTCCCTTGTCAACGACGGCGCGCCCGTCAGCGGCAGTTCGGCAGAGCTTATCGTAGATAAGGGACAGGCTTATATCGCAAACGACGGTAAGCCCACCATCGTAGACCTGTCCCCCGGCGCGACAGTCTTTACCGCACAGGAAACCAAGGACATCTTTGACGGTGACGCAAAGACAGTTATCCCCGCTTTCGCTGGCGGTACTGGCCTTGTCCAGCCGCCCAAGGTAACTGGCGGCGGAAGTTCACGACGCGCAAGAGCTGAACGCACCAGTTCCAAGAAGGAAAAGGATCCGCTCACTGAGGAAATCGATGATCTCCTCAAGAACCTTGATAAGCAGATAAAACTTGCGCAGAACCGGAACGACAAGGCTCAGGAACAGGCACTACAAGAAGAGGCTACACGGCTCGTCAAGGAGTATGTCGGCAAGTATCTGGCAAAGGGCTATAGCGAAACTTCCGATGAAGTCCTCGACCTTCTCAACAAGGGCTACGGGTACTCTGATGACCTGATGGATGAGTTGGTAGACGCCCTTGAAGCCCTGACTGATTCCACCAATAAGGCCAACAAGCTTGCAGAGAAACAGCAGGATGTTGAGGACGCGAAAGAAGCTCTTGAGAATGTCAAGAAGCAGCGCACTGTCAGGATTTACAACGACGAAACCGGGCAGTGGGAATGGATCGCCAAGGCGGACGACATCAAGAAAGCGCAGGAGACACTCGATAAAGCTCAGGAGAGCCTCAGGGACGAGGAAACAGACAATTGGCTCGATGCCCTGAAGGATGCAAACATAGGTGACCTTGCCGGGATAGAAATGTCCCCGGCGATAAAGGAGCTCATTGAGGGTGCGACGGAGGAGGAACAGCGGCGCATTGCCGATATTCTCAGCGCAATTACCGGCAGTGTTGAGAAAACCACTGATACCAACGGCGAGAGCATCATCAAGAGCACCGACAGTCACGACACGAACTATTACATAGACGGCATAAAGCTGAGTGAAGCCGATGCCAAGGGAATGACCCTTGCCCAGCTCGTCAACTATATCCGTGACCTGAATCTGACATAGGAGAGCAGAAACGTATGAATGACCAGATAAAGGAACTGTGGAAAGTGTTGGAGCGCAAAGTCTCCCAAGCTGTTAAGGAGCGCACACAGAATTGTTTGCGTGTGGAGCGCTTCGACGTTACAACGGCACCGAACGGCTCACGCATCGGCGTTAAGCAGCCGTTCGGGAAAGCCATTTCGATACCGTATTCAGAGGAGGTCGCCACCGCCAAAGTCGGAGACACCGTCTTGGTGCTTTGGTGGGGCAGCCTCTCTACGGCGAAAGCGTGGTGCTTCGGCAATGGGCCGAAATAATTGGGAGGTGAGAAGCTTTGCTCTTTCAGCCATCAAACATAAGCCCGGATGAAATAAACAGCAGCGGCACGGTAGACCTCACGGAGCCGCTGACTATAAGCTGGCAGGTCAACGGCGACTCTCCTCTCCTTGCGTACCAGATCGTCTTTTATGCCAACACTGCCGCCTCTACTCAGCTCTATGACACGGGAAAGGTCTTGCTGTCCACACCATTTTGGGGTGTTAATTACGCCGGTGAGACGCAATATTTTCCCGTAACTATCCCCGCCGAGACTCTGAGCGCCAAAGGCCTGACCAATGGTGGCGAATACAAGTTCATCATCACACAATGGTGGGATGGCACAAACAGTGTGCAGCAGACTACCGCCTCCCTGATGTTGGGAAGAGCCGCGCCAAGCGTTGCCATAGACACGATCACAAGTCCGCTCACCGGCTATTCCTATTCATTTAGCGGCACATACAGTCAGGCGCAGGATGATCCTTTGCTGTGGGTCAGGTGGCAGATATGTGAGCGCGACGACGATAACGCCCGACGCACTCCGTTTCTTGACACAGGGAAGATATACAACACCGGCGAATTGAGAGTCGATTATTCCGGTTTTCTCAACAACACGGGATATAGCATAAAGCTGGATATCGAGACCTCCAATGGTGTCGAGGCATCGACCGGTTGGGTAGATTTCGCCGTGGAATACTCCGTAGACGAAGCTTCCGGCTCCGTCACTGCTTGTCAAACGCGCGATGGATGCGCGCTCATAAGCTGGACGCAGGTTGAATCGGCACAGGGCTACGACATCTATCGCCGAACGGTGCGGCAGAATAACCTTGAAAAGATAGTGAGCGTTGACCGCAGCGTCGGGCAGATACGCGACTGGAGTGTATGTTCGGGGCAGACGTATGTATGGTACGTTTTTCCAACCGGCGTTCTTGCGTACCTTTCCGAGCCGACAGTATCAAACGCGCTGGCAATTCAGCAGTGGGTATGGAGCATCGTGGAGGCCACGCCGAACGCTGACGGGACATATACTGCTGTAGCCAATTACATGTTTAGGTATGGCAAGGGCGGCGTAAACGAAGGGAGTTTCAGCAACAACAACTCCCCCACGTTGCAGAAAAATTTCACGCGATATCCCACACGTCAGCCGGAAACTCCGAATTACCTCACGGGCAGCGTCGGTGGCTACATAGGGGCCATTGATAACGCCTGCAATTATTCAGATACCCTTTCCCAAGCACGGGCGCTGCGCAATCTCTCCAATTCAGAGAATGCCCTATTTCTCAAAGACCCCAAAGGTCACTTTATCAACATCCATACAAACCAGCCCGTTACGGTGTCCATCGATCACAATAAGATTCAAATGCCGCAGACTGTCACCGTGAGTTGGGTGGAGATAGGCGATGCGGAAGATGTAAAGATAATAAGTACGCCGACAGCGGCATTCTGGCCGGTAGACAGTATTATCTTCACAACCATTACCGTTAATCCTGCCACGGGTGAGCTTATATGGACGACTGATGACGATTACACAGAGGGCTCTATACTAAGCCTCGATGATGACGGTAATCTGATTCAGACCGCTGGTGAAGGTTTCAGCGTCGCAGGAATGAGGATTACAAACGGGAATGAGCTGCACGCCAGTGTAACCATCGTAGGAGGTGGTTAAGCGTGTACTCGCATGATTATCAACAGTATCTTGCGCAATTAGAAACCGACTTCACAAAGCTTGCCCGCCTCGAATTTTTGAATCCCAATGGAAGCGTTGCCTTTGCGCTGGACAATCAGTCCAAAAACAAGCGCTCCAAAGCTTTTCTGCAAGACGGCAATCTCACGGTCAATCTCCAAAACGGTAGGCGCAGACAGGCAAATGTAACGCTTGCAAACCTCGACGGCGCTTATGACTATGCGATAAATAAAATCTGGTTTGGGCAGCAAATCAGGCTCTCGGAAGGCCTTATTCTCCCTGATGGTTCCGATTTTTATATTCCTCAGGGCGTTTTTGTTGTTGAAAATCCGGATGAAGCATTGGAGCCGGGACTACGTGAGACGACCCTACAGTTAGCCGACAAATGGGCAAACATCGACGGCACGTTAGGCGGCAATCTTGAGGGCGCATACGGTGTGGACGCGGGAGCAAATATATTCAATGCAATTGACACGATACTAAAGCTTGACCGCTACACCATGGCGAATATGGGCAATGATCCCATAGACCCCATCCCCCCGATTTTTACCAATTATTACAACAACAAAACACAGACCTTAACGAATGGCGATGTAGTAAGCCTTATCACGGCTCCTTACGACTATCTAAGCTCCGATGAGGGCACTATCGCCGAGGTGCTGCTTGGACTGGCTGAAATGCTGGCCGCCTGGATAGGCTACAATCCACGTGGGCGTCTGGTGGTCGACCCCTCTCAGGATGACATTCTGGACACCACGAAGCCGGTTTTGTGGAACTTCTCGTTCGACAAAAAGCAGCTGTTGAGTCTTAAATATGCGCCGAAACCTTCGGAGGTATACAACGATGTAATCGTTGTAGGTGCTACGGATGACGTCAGCCGTACAGCCCGCGGCAGGTCCCAAAATCAGGACATATCTTCTGATACCTGCATAAGCAGGATAGGGCTGAAAACCAAGCGGCTTTCGATGACCGACTATTATTCAGATGATATATGTCAGGCATACGCTGATTGGCAGCTGAAAAGGTATGCGGTACTTGGAAAGACCGTTACCCTGACAACGACGCAGATGTTTCACATTGTTGAAAACCAGATAGTGACCGTGCGCAGAGAAGATAAAGCAGGAAGCCCAATAGAGAGGCACTTGGTGCAGGGCTTCACAAGGCCGATAGGCCAGACTGGAACCATGACCATAAATGCAGTGTCGGTCAACGATTTTCCGCTTGCCACGGCGATTACAGATGACGAAAGAATAGGAGCGTGAGAAGAAAATGGCAGATTACCCACTTGGCAAAGTCTCTATTAGACCGCGAGGCGCATACACATCAAATACTACTTACAACTTTCTCGACGCTGTGCAGGATCGTGGCGGAACGTGGTTGTCGCTGGTTGCAAGCAAGGATATTGAGCCGGGGGTAACTTCCGGCTGGCAATCCTACTGGATGGCATTAGCACAGGGCATTCAGAGTGTTGACATCACGTCTCAGGAGACCGGCAAAGCCACGATCACCGTTACATACTCCAACGGGACAAGCACTTCTATCACAATCGATACATCTGCAATTCCCGCTGGAGGCGTTGGCACAAATGAACTTGCCCCAGGATCCGTAACTGCCCCCAAGATAGCGGCCAATGCAGTGTCACAGGCATACACAACGACGCTCAACACAACATGGAGCGGAAGCGCAGCTCCGTACACGAAAGTACAGACGATAAGCGGCATACTGGCAGCGGACAAACCAATCATAGACCTTGTACCGTCGGCGACCTTTGCTGACGCGACAAAGCAGGAGAACGCATGGGCGCTCGTGTATCGTGCGGTGACGGCGGCGAACCAAATTACATTCTACGCCAAGGCAAAACCGACAGTCTCGATACCGCTACAGATACGCTGCATAAGAAAGTGAGGAAAGAATAATGGGTGAAGCATTCATAACACGTCGTGGTGGGGGGGTGCCCTATGCGGTCATAGGCGTAACCTATCCCTCGGGTTCAACCTGCACATGCACAAGCGGGACGCTCACGCTGACTGCGAAGGACACTAGCGGCAAAGCGGTGTTTCCTATCCCCTATGCCGGGACATGGACGGTCAAGGCGGTCAAGGGAAGTCAGAGCGTAAGCAAGTCCGTGAGCATCACCACAGACGGGCAGGTCGCGACCGTGACGCTGACGTATTCCATTGTATTATTCGCAAACGGCGTTGCGAACACGGAATACGGCGGGCTGAAAACTTATAATGTAAGTGAGTCCGGGGGTAAAGGTCAAAACACGCTTACATACGCAGACAAACTGATGGTTTGCTATGCGATCGATAATGGCGACTATAGCTTGCCATCTTATCGGGCTGTTTATATCGCGGGAAATAAAATCTACCTCACGGGAAGAAACACCGTGAAAATGACTTTTGCATCTGTGGGAGCTGGGCAAAACGCAGGTGGTAAGGCAACACCTTATATCTTTGCCAGTGCAGAATACACCAATGCCATTTCTCCCGCTGCTTATGCTGCTGTGGCTGCCTCAACAGCAACGCAGACCGTTAGTTTAGATGTTTCCAGTTTGACAGGTCAGTATTATGTTGGGCTGTTTTATCAGGTCGGGCTTGGTAACGCAACGGCTAAAATATCTAATTTTGAGGTAGTGTAAAATGATTATTTATATCGATTCCGATTATAAGTGCTACGTTTCCGAAGCCGAAGGGCGCAAGGCGGTTGAGACGGACTTTTTCAATGGCAAATGTCAGGAATGGATAGAGAGCTATCGTTATGTCCCCGAGGGCGAAACATGGACACGCGAGGACGGAGAAATGTTCACGAACACGGTTTCCCCTTGGGCGGATTTGAGTGAGGCGTATATAGCTCAGGAAGCTTACGTGACAGCACAAAATGTACAGTATGAGGCGGCGCTCACGGCCATTGAGAATGCACTGGAGGTGTCATAATGACCATCGAAGAAAGAGCAGAAAGATGCCTGACTAAGATTGCCGAGATAAAAGAAAGTGGCAGCACGGCTGAAATCGAAGATATGAAGGCTGCTTTAGATTTACTCGGCGTAAAAGATGAAAAAGATGAGGAGGCGGAGTCATGAGTTATCTCAAAGGTGCACAGAAAATACGTCCTGTGATAGAAAAAGCCATGGCTATTACGGATGATGCAACCGCACTTGAGGCGCCACAGTTGTCCAAGCCTTGGGTGATTGACGAGGATGTCGTTCCCGGCGACCGGAGATACCATTACCCTACCGAGCTGCTTTATAAAGTGCGTCCGGGCAAAGGTCATAGGACTCAAGAAAATTGGGCTCCTGACAGAGCACCTGCCCTGTGGGCAGTCGTCAAGAACGGACAGGCCGGCACTATCGACGATCCGATAGACGCAGCCCGCGGCATGGAATACGAATACGGTCTCTATTACCGTGATCCGGAAGATAGCAAGCTTTATCTCTGCGAGTATCAGGGCGGCAGCGCAGGCTCAACGATAACCCTGCAATACCTTCCCCACGAACTTATCGGGCATTATTTTACGGAGGTGTAAAAAATGCAGCCTCTACCGAGTGCTAAGCAATCTCCCCGCATATCTGACGGGGTAATTTACTGGTACGAGAATGATACCTTTGATATCGACCTGCAATTTGAGCTTGTGGACAGAAGCGGTGAACCTATCGAGATCACTGCCTTTGACGAGATCAAGATCATATTTAGGAATAGCGCCAATAAAGTAATTAAAGAGTTCAGTTTCACCGGGATAGAGGACAACACTATCAAGCTGGTCATAAACTCAGCTGTGTCGGCAATGTTCCCCAAAGGCATATACACCTATGATATATGTTACAAGTCGGATGGCCGGACGACAATTGCAAATGACAATAAGGTGGTAGTGCAATGAAAGGATATATAAAGGCCACAATTATGCGCGGCGGTGATGCGAGTGTGACCAAGGCTACTATTGAAGCCGCACTTGCCGATGATCCGTTGGATATAGCAACGGGCGGAACCGGCGCTACAACGGCAAAACAGGCGCTTGATAACCTGCTGCCGGGGGATGGTCAAGCAGGTGATGTGTTCAAAAAATCTTCTGACGGCTACGTATGGGATTCCGTGGCTGCCCCCGGCTTCGGTAATGTCACCGCTACAGTGGATGCCAATACCGGTACCCCCGAAGTGACAGTCACAACCAGCGGCGATGACTCAGCCAAGAACTTCAATTTCACTTTTAAGAATCTAAAGGGCAACGTAGGTCCTCAAGGCGCGACCGGCGCGCAGGGCGCTCAGGGACCCCAAGGCGAAAAAGGCGACACCGGAGCTCAGGGACCTCAAGGTGAGACTGGTGCCACTGGCGCGACCGGCGCGGCTGGTAAGGACGGCATCACGCCGACTATCGGCGAGAATGGTAACTGGTACCTTGGAGAAACCGACACCGGCAAGCCCTCAAGAGGCGCGACCGGCGCGCAGGGCGCTCAGGGACCCCAAGGCGAAAAAGGCGACACC